>Ga0265322_10000046_pt1 | contig 68507 bp, 121 predicted proteins | sample 41222metaG_FD_193584 | JGI IMG/M metagenome (GOLD analysis project Ga0265322, IMG submission 193584) | Rhizosphere microbial communities from Carex aquatilis grown in University of Washington, Seatle, WA, United States - 4-12-22 metaG | ecosystem: Host-associated > Plants > Roots > Rhizosphere...
ACAGGAATTTTGGCGGCGTGTTCTTCTAGGCGACCCTTCATGCTTAATTCTTTACGGGCTTCTACTGCTTCACTAGAAAAGTATTCTAGACATGCAGGAAGTTCACTCCAGTCGGCTGTTACTTTATAATACCAATCTTTATCTAGGGACATTTATTTTCCATATCCTTTAATCTTAGCTATTCTGAATAATATTGCAATGCCAATAATCAATAATATATTAAGAACGGGATGATTAGCAATAAATTCGAGCATTATTTCTCTCTTTTGAGAAGGAGAAAACTCTTAGATGTTCCAGGTAGAATAGTAATCAATTCCCAACCTTCTTCACCCAATACATTTAATTGCTTCGGCAAGTTAACTAACGGGCCTGCAACTTCTACTACATCATATTCAAATTTTTTCTTACTCATCGTACTCCGCCTCTTCTTCTATCTTAGGTTCTGCATGTTCTTCCGTAATTAATCGAATAGCATCATCCAAATCAATGTCCGTGCCAATAGCATCTTCTAGTTCTTTAATATCCTCGATAAAATCATGATCGAGAAGGACTTCGATCATAGCAGCAGCAACATCTTCACGCTTTTTTTCTGGGATATGTTCTCTTACGGCTTCCCACAAGTCAACCAGCATATTTCCTACGACAGCATTAGTCATTCGTTGCTCCTATTGTTATTAATCCCACCAAATTTTTAAACTCTTTGAAAGCGATCTTACACAAGATACTCTATTCGGATGATCGTTTCGTATGACATCTAATAGAAGCTTCCCGTCATCTTCCATATTAAAAATATATGCGTCTGCGCATTCTATCTTACTTTCACTCGGAATGTCAATTAGATCATCTACATAAAGAGTTATAGTTTGTCTCGTATATAGTCTAGGATGACCTTCGAATTCATCTAACAATGCTAAAACTTCTGGCGTTACAGAAAAAATCTCACCACCAATAGCATAATTACCATATATCATACCTGGAAACGTACCAAAATCTAATAAATCATAATTCTTAGTAGTCTGTGCCTGATATTTATGTTCGGCTAGACCTTGTGCTATAGCGGCATCAATAATTTCTGCTCTTTTCCCAAAAAGAGAGCCGTATACAAATATGTTTATGCGATCAGTCATAATTTACCACAATATATAAATCATCTTTACGAAGTCTAGAACAAAGATTAACAGAAGCACTTTTTATATGTAGTCCTTTGAGTATACCCAGATATAAATTTCTAATCAGTGCAAGTTCATTTATTGTTGATTCTAATGATTTTACATTATCGTCTAAATTAATGAGATAATCAATATTTGAGTTAGGTATAGTTTCTATGAATTTTTTATATAATGTTCGTCTAAGATTTGACTCCTTAACGTTAAGTATTTTTAAAATAGCATCGAGGTCTTGTAACTGAGATAAACGATGCTCAAAAATGTGACTTGTACCTAATTTTTCTCTTTCTAGTTTATATAAAGATATTTCGATATCTTTTTTAGCATTTGTATATTCATTAGAATAATAAATAATTGCATCGGCAATAGCAGAAGGATTACTTTTTATTTTTTGTGCCCATGAGACTACCATTTGAATTCTTCTGGTATTTCTTTGGCCACTTCATGCATATAGCCATCAATAATAAAAAATCCAGTATCACACTTATAATGTTTGACCGCAGCATATAATTTAACTGCATTATGCATTTGCAGTAAAAAATCACGGCCATTTTTATTAAAAATCCAACCGCTTTTAATCTCATATATGCATCTACCACCGAACTCATCACAGATCATATAATCAGGAAAATAATTACGAATTTTTTTCTTAATAGGACAAAAATATTTAACAGGATCTGGACGGGTTACATGAATTTTCATCCACTCTAATCCCCATTCTCTACAAACATCATCTAAAAATTCTAATTCATATGAACTTTGATAACAAATATTGGTTTCTTTATATGAAAGAAGACCCTTGTATTGTTTTTGTTGTCTTTCATATAATGTGGTTCCATTAACATCTAAGTCTTCATATAGTGTCTTATGAATTTTTTTACGATGTGCAACTGCTTGTGAGACTATTTCACCATTGTATTCAACGAGAGTTGTTCGCATCGTATTATTTCTTTTACTTGCTTTATCTTGACGTATTACCATTTTTTCTAGCGGATTAAGACTATTGTAATTTTTATCTCTTTCTTGAACCCATAATACTGCATTTTTTAATCCAGTTGCTACATCGATTTCATTGCCTAATTTTACTCGATCTGCAACAACACGTTTAGATACCTCAGGATCTAGCATTTTAGATATTTTTAAGCCTACTGCCTCATAATGCGGCAATCCTGTTTCTTCATCTATTTTATTTTGTAAAGCATTACTTCTTTTAACAGCAATATCCTTTGCGTAAGTATTCCCAGTTTTTGGATTTATTTCTAGTTTCCCGGCACTCATATTTTTTTTAACACTCGCGCATTTATGCACAGTTATACTACAACAAAATTTTTCATTATCTTGATAATCAATTCTGCGATATAATGCATTACTTTGACAACCATAATCACAGAGTTTTTTCTCCGTATTATCAAATATCGCAAAATTAGTTTTTGTTAATGATTTTTTAGTCATAGTCTATTATTCATCATCTTCTGGAGCTTCGATTTCTGCTGCGGCAACAGCCTTATTATGCGCTTCTGCATAAGCAGGATAGTCTCCCATCAACATAACAAACTGGTCATTGGTAATATTTTTTCTAAATTCCAGAAAACTACCAGATTTACCATTATATGAATAACGGTTGCCATCCTTTTTCAACATGCCTTCATCCAAGAAAAATTCAAAAAGACCAGACTCTGGAACCATCCCAGATTCAAATGGAATTTTGATTTCTACTTTCTTGAATAGTGCTTTATGATTGAAGCGTGACTTAAACACAGTACACATAGCTCGTATACCATTAACGTCACTTACCTTTGCGCCACTTTCATCTTCTTTCAACTTACCCTTGCGCATAGCAACTACAATACTCGCAGCGAAGATTTGGCCATCGCCTCCGGTTATAATGTCGTCGGGCGAATAGGGGTCCTGTGACACCGATGTATGCTGAGTGCAGACTAATCCAATATTCCAATCAGCAATTAAATTAACGCACTGTGTAATGAGTGCTTTAATTGCCTTTGCTTTAGTTCCGAAAGTTCCTTTAGATACATTGCCCGATGCAAACTGTTCCTGTGCAACTGGATCAGAGAGCATTCCTAGAGAGTCGATAACAAAAAGCACACCAGGACGATCACTTTCTGGCACGTCTGTATATTGTTCTTTATATCCTTTGACGAACATATCAATGAATTGTGCTGCATCATTGATCATTGCAATATTAACTTTAAGCAATTTATCTTCATCTGTATTAACGCCTAGCTTTTTAAGCCAATCTTCATCGATAGCATTTTCTGTATCAACGATGACACACATAATTCCTTGTGCTTGTGCATTCTTAACAAGATTTGCGCTTGTGATATATGATTTGCCTGAACCACTACGACCAGCTAGAATTGTGACCTTTGACAGTGGTACTCCCTTGAAAAAATCTCCACTGATGAGATAATTCAATGCATAATTTCCTGTATCAACCCAAGTTGTCGGATCACGAAATCCGATGCTAATACCATCGATACTTTTGGTAAGTGATTTTCTAAATTTACTTAAATCCATAGTCTTTGTGATTTTTGCCATGTTACATTGCCTCCCACTCAGTTGTTTTTATTGCTGTATCTTTATTGCTGCTATTAAGACGCGCAATAATTTCAGCATCGATTAATAGTTTAGCTTGTTCTAAAGCAACAATATCATTTTTCATAGATGCTGCTTTTTCTATAAAATAAATCATATCTTTTAGTTGATCTTCGGTCATAAATTCTCTCCTAAAAGAATTGGTTGGAGTAGTAATGCCTACCCCAACCGCATCTCATTCAATATTACTTCTTATTGTTCTTGAGTTGTTGCAATAAATCCTGGACTGATTGCTTTTGTCCACCAGCAGATGTTGTTGCAGTAGCAGTTCTAACTACTGGCTGTGCAACTGGCGTTTCATCAACTTCATCAGATGAATCATCGGCTTCTTCGACAACTACTGACTTCTTAGAAACAGTTGTATGTGTTCCAGAACCTGCTGTTGCAGACTTTGCTTCACCATCATTGTCATCTAGACCGTATGGTTTATAGAACTTGCCATATTTTTCTGCGTCATATGCTTCACCAGCCATACTATCACAGAACATTTCCATGATAACTGCTTGTGCTTGTTCATCTGGCTTCTTCGGCAAATAAGTTGACAAATCAGCGAGTGGGAATGCTTCGAGTGCAGCTACTTCGGCATCAGTTAATGACGAAGACTTACGCGACCACTTTGAAGTCGTATAATCGGCCCACTTACCCTGCGTTGTTTTATTGATATAGAAATCTACGCCATTTACGAAATCTGTTGGCATATCTTCCATTTCTGGATCCATTAAACCTGCTTGAATCATCTTCATCAACTTTGCATTGACATTGAAGCGACGAATTGGATTTTCCGGAGTTACATCATCTTTCACGCCATTGTTACGAACGAAACCATGAAGAATAAATGACTTCTTTTTGTAATAGACCCGAGCAGTATCTTCGTCGGTCTTCCAAAGAGGCTTGATTTCTTCCTGAATTGGACATTTTTCGCCGTACATTTGCATACATGGCACATTAACGATTGTTTGATTTGTATTCTTACCACGAATTCCAGCGAATGGTAGCTTAATCATTAGCTTTTCTACCCAGAAGAAACCATCACCTGATTCGGCGCCGTTTGGCAAGAAGCGAATAGTCGAGCTTCCACCGTCTGCTAAATCCCAAAAAGGATAATTGGCGCCGTCTTGTGTTTTCTTTCCTGAGAATGTGGCCTTCTCTTGTTGTGCATGGATCTTAGCGCGGAGTTCGGATAATTTATTTGACATGGGTTTTCCCTTTTTCTATTGAGTTAATTTAAGAATGTTTTATAGAACATACAAACTATAATATTGAGACTATAATACTTCTCAGATAGCATAGTCAAATTTATTTAATGCGGATATTTGAATGGTTATGAAACTATTTTAGGTAAGAAATTATCTTAATAATTCTGCGATTTGCGCGGATAGTTTTTCATCTCTAGGAGCATCTGGTAAATCAGCATCTGTTAATGCTCGAATGTTTGTAATAGATACACCTTCATTATTTTTAAAACGATCAATAACATCTTCTGCTGAACCTTTTCCATCGGCATCTATAAGATCGCCACCACTAAGATGTAATGCAGCATGATGAGCAATATTTCTATTACATAGAACAATAATATCTCCGCCAAACTTGATTTGCAATGCTCTAGCAAAAATAACGCAACCACCGTCAAATGGCCCAATACTATAAGCATCATTCAGCAATTTATAAATTTTATTTGAATTTGGTCCGAGGAAACTTTCATTTAAGAGTTCTGAGATTTTCATTTAAACATCCTGTAAAACAGAAATATACTGTGTGGGGATAGTTTTATCAGTGATATATTCCCAAGCTGCGTGTGGATGTTGATGTATCCCTGTAAATGTGCTAGGCACTATGATTTTTAAAATAGCAAGAAGATCATCTTCAAATTCATCTTCCATCCAGTTCATAATTGCTTCTTCTACATCATCGAGCGTTTTAAACAAATATATATTTTCTTTTATCTCTCCCAACTTCGATGATCTTCTACCAATTCCTGGAACAAGACCGTCTCTCAGGATGTAGGGAATATTCTTCTTTGGAGTTACGTGATAATAAACTTGCTCGTGATTTTCTAGTAGGTCCGAAATCTTCATAACAGTTATCTCGGCAAGAATTTTCTAGATTTCGTATAAAGTACCGATCCACGTGCCAATGATTCTGCAAAATCTTGATAGCTCTCACCCAACTTTTCGCTATAAAATGTCTTGGCAAATACCACGTTTGGTTCCGAAAGATTTAATGCTTCTGCGAGTGTGCTTGCGCGTGAAGTATTAAGTTCTTTCATAAAATCTGACAAACCTTCTAAAATACTGTTAAATGAAGTATGTAGTTTTACATTAGATTCATCTTCAGAGATTGGATACTTCTTTTTAAGACCACGAATCTTTTTGATATCTTCTGAAAGGGTAAGAATTTTGTTAGATGTATCGTCGAATAATGACCCACCGGAATTAACATGGTTCGCAATAGCTCTGGCGCACATAAGGCTCTTTGTTTCGATTAGTCTACGTTCTCCATTTAAACTTTCGACATATAATGACTTAACATTACGTGAACGTGCGCCATGTCCTTCATCAACTACTTTCTTAGAGTGACGAATGATTACGCGAGCATTTTTTGCCTTCGGATTTACATGATATGAAGAGCGCGATGTACCGTATCTTTGATATTTTGCGGCTTCTGTAATTGATTTAGAATCCTGTTCCCATTGAAATGCTTTGCCTAGTAGCATATCTTCATTTCCTAGGCGTCTCCATCTAGATATACCCATGCCGCGATTTAAATTTTCTACTTCTATATCGCCGTCTCTTGACCGAATATCTATTTCTTCGCGTGAGTATGGATATTCTGCCGGTCTAGTATATTTTTCGGCAAAACGATAGAGCAAATCTTGTTCATCTTCTGGCAATGTACTACCAGGAATTTTTTTAAGTGCAACCGTATTCTCATCAATGGACTCCGCATAATCACCAGATGTAACACGATCAGAAATATCTCCACATGCAACCCACAATAGACGAACTTTATTCATATTTTCATCTAGTAGTTCTACCGCATCCCAAGCGCCGTATTCTTTTAATTCCTGTGCAATTGTTTCAGGATTTAATTTTGATATCTGCTCATTAATATATGGCTTTTTAAGAAGAGCAGCAATCTCATCGTAACAATCACCTGCATGATGTACACTTTCGGCATCACTAAGTCTAATTTGCATTTCGATGCGTCCCGAACTTGTCGAAAACCATTTTAAATCATTTTCTGGCTTACCTTTGAACGGAACTACATCTTCTTTCAAATCATCTTCTACTTTTTTGTTACGACGAGTTTTCTTTTTCATTAATTTACTGTCTTCTTCGGGTTCATGTGACTTATATGGACGTTCCCATTGTAGTTTGTAATTGATACTTCCTGGATTTTCAGTAGCAGAAACATTTGCTAAAGTTTTTGGTTTAACTTTGTGTGACGGAAATGGAACAACATCTTCCATAACAGTTTCATATTGTGATACATAATGATCGAAGATTTCATCAGATGCATTCTCTAATTGTGCTAGTTCATGATCCATCATTGTTGCATCATCGCCTTGAAGAAATACATTTTTTCCAGTATGTTTATTTTGAAGAACAATACCAAATCTAACGTTGGCTGCAACATAATTTTCTGTTTCTCTGATTGTATTTTTGTACCAAGGTTGTGTAACTACGGGATCGTGCCCTTCTGATTTATCGCTGGCATCTTCGACCATATCATTAATCCAACCGTAATCTTTATTAAATGTATCTCGATTAACAAGGGCTACATTCGGATGAGCATGTTTAAAATGTTCTGCTGATTTTTTATCAGAGAATTTTTTGACTAGTTCGCCAGTTTCTGGATTGACTGCGAATAAAGCCGAGTCAAACATAGGACTTTCATTTACGTCAGTTCCCTGTGCTAATTCTATAGAATGAATTTTTGAATATGGATATTTTTTAATCACTCTCTTTCTTGCGCCCGCTTCAGAATCAGCATCGATTAAGCGACTTGTTTGTTTTGCATCGGGTCTGTGACCGCCGCTAATCCAAACTATGTATTTGTTTTTATAGCTTTCATTCATAGAGCTAATTTCCATCTCTTGTTTAGCTTTAGGAAGATATGCTAGGTCTTTTGGCTCGATATTTTTGCCGAATTCACGAATAGTTACTGTGCTACCATATGAAATAGTGATACTTTTGATAGTTTTGAGAAGTTTTTCTAGCTTATCGTCGATCCCTTCAGACTTATAGACTACGACTTGTGAATATTCATTGGATTCATTTTCCGGCAATCTAAGCATAACGGAATCTTGTGATGCTTTGTCTTTAGCATAGATATAAGCAGCCAATTCAGGATTAGCGATAGGACCGTTACCATCTTCGGTATAGAGTTCGATCAAATAACCGAATCCTTTTAATGAATTAAAGAGTTCTGTGCCGAGTTTCATTAGATAATCCTATTAAGCATTGTGTTATATTCTATTTATTAAGATATGAAAATCATAGGCATTGGGGGTTCATCATCATCCTCATCCAGTGTTTCTCTGAGAACATCCGGGTCAAATCCGCCCCACTCCTTGCAAATTTCAGCAATTCGTAGTGCTATGATAGTCGCCATAACCAAGTCATCTTTAACGCCAGGTTTACCGGCGAATCCGACGCCGGACGCGACGAAATTTTTAAGCTGATATATCAAACCCGGCGAGTTAATAAGCATTCTATCGGTATCGATAAATGTTTTCATCTTTAAACATGCCGTGACTTTATTTCGATTGGTTGTATTAAGTCCTCTACGGAACTTTTTGATATGACCCATGCGAATTGGCTCATTTATGAGAGTTCCGGGGAAATATTCTTCGCCAATTTCTAAAATGAGCGATATAATAGCTTCTCCCACGCCGTTATTTTCAAACGACCAAAAAATATTCGGCTCAACATCCGAATCGTCGGTTCTACTAACATTAGACATTTTTTGTCTGATGAACTTTAAGATATTTTGTAAAGTGCGAATCTGTTCTCTCGGCGGAGAATTATTAGACATATACTCGCCCACCTGAATCATTGACGGCATCTCAAATATTTGTATAGTAGAAAAATCTTTGCCAGAACCAGAAGATGGATCCAAAGAAACGATATATGTTTTAGCGGGATCAATGTCTTTATAAAAACGAACAGTTCCTAATGTGAATACTGGCTGTGCGGATTTGAGGCGATTGAGAGCATACGGACTTATTAAAGAATCTTCGAGACCGATGAATTCGCAGCAGTGTTCGCGTAGGAATTTTTCTTCTCCAAGTTTTGCTCGCTCTGCTGCTGCCCATTCTTCGTCACGATCTGGATGATCGGACCATATTGCTTTGAATGCTTTATAACCATTGCTGCCAATTTCTCGTTCATTTCCATTCGCATCGATTGTGTCTATTGCTCCTAGCCATATCTGTGCAAATATATCAGTATCAACATTTGGCGTTGATGATATAATAGCTTTACCACCAGTTGATAATACTGGTTGAATAGAAGTATAAAATGCTTCTGCCATAGTTTCTCTAACAAATGCGGCTTCATCCCAATATAATAATGATATAGAGAGACCACGACCAGCATCAGGGGTAGTTGCTCTACAAACAATTCGGGAGCCATTAGAAAAAACAATGGAAGTTTTGTTAAATTCGGTAGCGGAATCTCGAATAGTGTCCGGCAATTCCTGATATGAGTATCTAATACGATCCATAATTTCTATAGCTTGCTTTAATTTATTTGCAACTATCAAAATTGTCTTGTCGCTATGAAATGTAGCAAACCATAAAATGTACGCCGCAACAGTCTGAGTTTTTCCGGCTTGACGCCCAAGTAGTAGCGCGTTATCTTTAAATGTTTGAATATTATTTACCATAGTTCGCTGATAATCATAAAGAATAAATGGAACTGATCCCTTAATGGGATGCTGTACTTTAACAAAGTTCTCAATAAAGAAGATTGGATCCGTGGCGCATTTCGCCAATTCGGTTATCTCTTTTTTGGAGTATTTTGTTTTAGTACCAGGACGTTTAAAGGGAACGTATGTATCAGACATTTTTATTTTCCTCTTAAAAAATCTATACATGTGTTTATAGTTTTTTCTCTAGATTTACAAAAATCATTTTCCCAAACTATGAGAACTCGATGTCCAACATTTTCCAATGCTTCTATTCGTTGTCTGTCTTCTTCCCATATTTCAGCAACAGAGATCGATGATTTGTTGTTAGTTACACGATCACTAGCAGAATATTTTTTTGGATTTCCATGCCAATAATCTCCGAAAAATTCGATGACTGCCTTATTATCGGCATAGTAACAATCTACCCAGATTTTTTTATTAATCGTTTGGATGCCTTCTTCATTAGTACCATATAATAAATCTAAGGATGTCTGTAATTTTAATTCCTCAAAAAGCTCTTGCGAAATTTTTGAATATCCCGCTTTCATTCCACTAGCCGATAAAGATTTTTTCCATTTATCTTGTCGTTTTTGCCATCTTTTTGTTCCCTCTTCTATTCCATGCTTTTCAATACATTTTTCTAAAGAAAATGTTGCTTGCCTATCATGCAATGCAATAGCTGCCCCTTCTTCAGTATATCCTCTACTCGTAAAATATTCAATGCTCGTTGATCGACCATTATTATCTAATGCAGCAACTGCTATTTTTTGTATATCTTCGATTTTTTTATCTTTTTCATCTTCACTTAACTTGGCATATTTTACAAAATTTCTGCTAAATGGCGATAATTTGCCACCATGACCAATGGCCGGGTTTTTATCTCCCTTGAGAACATCGCACAGGCGTTGACATTTTCCGGTTCTCATACTATTCTTCACTAAAAACTCGTTGATTGTATTGTATCCATGATTTTGCGCATGTGCGAGTGTTATTTCGCCAACTTTTCGTTTACATTCGGGGCACACTACATAATCATATCCTTCTAGTTTATCGGCATATTTCTGTTCTATTTCTAGAATGCCTTGTTTATACCAATACTCATCGCCGCATTCATTAGAGCAGTATTTTTGCCTACCAGAACGATATACTTCCCCACAATTCTTACAATTTTTCTCTATATATGTCATACTTGTATTTATCTCGCAAATTCTCACTATAACTATTTCAACTGCTTGAAACCGTTAATCTATTTTTCGTAATAATATGTTTAAATACTAACAGTCAATGGAGTTTACGATGAAGTTATCAGAATTATTCAATGAGGGTGAAGTTATACCGTTTAAAGGTAAAGATAAACCTAAGTCATTGAATTGGTCAGATGAGTTTAAAAAACATCTCAATTCAAAACAAAATATGCCGCCGCCAGATCCGCATAGTGTTGCTCTAGGCTCATTAACTGGTATGGCTTTTGCTGACACCAACAACGACGGTATGGGAGACATTAATTGGGATGAAGTTCTGAAAGATGACCCCGATTGCAAGCCAAACTCACCCACGAGAATGTCACAAGATGAAATAGACGATCTTATGTATGACTATAGAAATTTGAGTGTAGGCAGTCAACTTTTGTATAATAATAGACTAGCACAGATTATTAAGACACCCGACGCAGATCGTTATGTCATTAAATTTGACGATACTGGCGAAAAGAAAATAATAGGTCGTAAAGACGGAAATATTAAACTAATTCCAGAAGATCATCTTAACTAAAATTTCCGCCGTCTGTTGCTTCTTGACTCAAATCTTTCAGTTCTAACAATAAAGTTTTCAAAAGATTTTTCAATTCTGTTTGATCGTCGATTTTTGATGACACCGATGCCATAAGGTTATGTATATCGTGAACCGTAGCATTCAATTCCTCGATAGTAAATCTTACGTCTTTCGAATTGTTGGTCTGAGCAAGGCGATGCTTGTCTAAAAACAAACTTAAATTTGGATAGTCTAACATAATATCTCCTTAAAATAATTTACATGCAAAATATATCATGACCAATAATATAAGTGTTACTAATGGCCAGTTGGGTCGATCTTGTTCACGTGAATCGAGTGTTGTAACCGTACTTATAACAAAAAATATCCAACATAAAACTAAAAGAACAGCTTTAACATATTCAATCACTTTAATCCCAATACAATAGCTACAATCATCAAAATAATTCCGATGCATACAATAACTATGCCGAAGAGTCTAGCTCCCCAACCGATATCATATTTGTCATAACCTTCTGGATCAAATAGATACATTTAAAAAGCCCCGAAACTATCTTCATCTACAATATGCCAATTACTATTATGACTTTTTAGCAAGTAATAAAAATTTGGAAAATGTGCCGCACCATAATTGATATAAATCTTGTCGGCATGACTATTAACAATTGCATCATATAGAACTTTATTGCGATTTACAAGAATTACTTGATCTGCCGGAGAATATGAATCGGTTAGTTCAGCAAACTCGACTTTAAGATGCCCTACTCTTGCTGCGACACGCGACAATGGAACGCCAATAGCAGCATACAGCCTATGATGCTTTTTAATGTTATTAATAAGATTTGTTAACTCTTCTTTAGACATCGGAGTTTGTTTTTTAACGACTATACCATGTGTTGCATACTGTGCTAAAATCCAATCGACATCAACATCTGCATCTGCGCTGTTTGGAATAGATCGAACGAATGAAAAATATTGATTGCTCGACTGACTTGTTAATCCGAGCATGTAACTTGAAATATCGTATGACGGAATGTCCGCTTCATTATGTGAATTGTCTACTTTACCTGCTCTAATACCCTCGTACAAAAAAGTATATCCATTATCAGCATATGATTTAGCATCGGTTTCGACACTTTTGTAAAAATCTGGACGTGCTATATGAATCATAGACTGAAAAACGATTGTATGCTCTCCATCCGAAAGAGTATATTTTGTCATAGGTAATGGCATGAACAAAGCATAAAAAAATGTTACGATAAATGCCGCTGCGATTGATTCTCTAATTAATTTTCCCACGGTTAATCCTCTTTATGTTCTGTTAAAATTTCTTCTGATGCTTTACGCTTGATTAATTGATTTAAAGAAACATTTGCGGAAAATTTATCTAAGAATGGTCCTTGGCATTGTTCATCGAGCGTTGAAACTTTTGGCGATAAACCCACTCTGTACGCGCCATTATAATGAATGACCCAAAATCCGGCGGCGAATACAACTTTAGATCCTTCTTTAGAAGAATATGTTGGATATGGATTTTCTGATATATCAAATTGGGTATCATGCTTGACGGGATAGTTGAAAAGCTTATTCGAGCCTTCTTCTTTTTCGATGACTTTTTCGGTTAAGTTTTCTGCGAATTCAGTTGCAATTTCTTGTAGACTTTCATATGTTCGATCTGATTTGTGACTCGAAATAAATGAGTTGTCTCGTTTCCAGACTAAGGCAACATGATGACCTAATTGAGATGTAAGAAGATATGTATTATTTGTGAGTTTTTTAGAGATCATCTAATGATAGTAGCAATTTATTCTACTAGAAGTCAATTTAAAAAACTGTAGCCGCACTGAGGCGGCCACAGTTATTACTGTATTACTTTATACTTGAATTACATAACTCCGAGTTTCTTCAATACGACGATCCCTAGCAATACTCCGCCAACGATCAAAAGAAGTGTTCCGATGGTACCCATTATAATCTCCTTTAAAGTTAAGAGAGTGTCTATAACAACTTTACGGTCATCACTCACTCTCATATAATATTTATATGAAATCGTAGTCTATAGCAATAAGAAAATGGAGTATGTCATTGTTTTATATACACTTTTTTATCGCAGCGCAATATATTTCTTAATATTCTTTTGATCTATAATGGTTTGTAAATATTGCATTGCAACTATACTGCGGAACTATTTGAGGTATATTAGTCTGGAAGTATTCGTTTTGACAAAATATCTACGATCTCTTTTGAATTTTCTGCCAAGGAATTTAGCTCATATTTTCCACATAGCTTGAGCAAACTGAAACCAATATTTTTCACGCTCTTATTTTCTTGATATACCGATAGAACAGTTTGCTCCATATATTCGCGTATAACTTGTGGCTGTGCCGTAAGATCAATAAGCGTTTTATTATGTTCAAAACGATCTTTCACTTGAATTTCCTGCTGATTATGATCGGTCCATCTGCTCATGAAAAAATTATTCCACGCATATCCTTTTTTATCTCTGTCTTGATATGCTTCTAAAATTTTTGTCTCACGAACTCCTGGAAATGCCGAAAATACATTGTCCGACGTGTCTCCGCGAATTATTTTTTTAAACAAAGAATATTCTGGATTGACCACCAACGGTTGCTTTGTCTTCTTATTGATAACAGGTTTTCCTTTTTCATCTGTAACATCAGATAAAGTATATGTACGCTTATTGACGCCATCATATATCGTAACATTTGCCGCTAGTAATTGATGAAAATCTGTATCACCAGAAACTAGCACGTGATTATCATCTGGATGTAATGAAATCCAAGCTTGTACTAAATCATCTGCTTCTAATTCGGGATGATGTAAAACTGTTGCGTTCGTTTTATCTTTTATGAATACCATGAAATCACTGAATGCTGAAAAGAAAAGTGTTTCTTCTTCGCGTTGTGATTCTGTTAACTTTGCCCTAGCATCAACACGATTACGTTTATAATTTTCGTCGAATGCTTTTCGCCATGAATGACCATCTTGACAAAAAACTATGTGATCTGCGTTGTATTTTTTGGCAGCAGATTTAATCGAATTAAAAATAATGTGCAGGGACATGCCAAGTTTTGACCATGTGTCTGCGCCGGTAATATAACGTGCGCGATAGAATAAATTACTTGCGTCTATGATGAGGAAGGTTTTTGACATGTGTTCATTATAGACGCTAGTAATGATATATACAAGTTTTATTCCCAACCTTCTGGTGGTTCACAGAACTTAATCTTCGATGCAGGAAATGGATTAGGTTCTGTCTTTTCAATTTTTTTCTTGTCGAATACAATACCTAATTTTTCCAAATTGCGACGACAATCATAAAAGATAACAAAACTTTTAATAATCTCACCTATTTCGAATGTTTTCTCAAAGCCAGAAGCAGCTAGTGTAGTTTTATCTCCGAAGCCAGTCCCTAATGGCGAATCAGATGCTTTTGCAAACGTAGCTTCTCCTGTAATATGATTACATGGTATACTCGAAGAAGCGTATGATATATTCGTTAAACTGCCTGTCCCACCAGTTACCCAAGTATTGGTTATAGCATTCCCGTCCGGACCAATGCTTAATGAATCGCTTCCGAAACCATTATTACCTATATTGCCACCACCAGTTACGGTCGAACATCCACCAATGCCAGTTCCATATACAATATACGGATCATAATATGGTCGTGATTTATAGTAAGGTTCGATCCATACAATTTTTTGTGCCGGATAATAAGGATAGTATGGCACTGGATATTTGTTAGAATCCTGTTTTTCTTTTAGTTTTTCAACTGCTTCTTTAAGTTCTTCAATCTCTGATTCCTTTTCATCTACTTTTTCAGCGATCACTATGCAACCGATCACTCCAAGATTATTTGTATTGTTCGTATCTAAAGTTTCGGAATATGAATTCTTTACTTCAGAAAATTTAAATTTAGCTGCGGCTTTTTCTGATACTATCCATCCAGGAACTGTGATAAAAGATTTCTTTTCTACCAAAAAGCCGATTGAATTTTCAGATGCCGGCAATCCATCGATTACAGAAATTCCATCTACACTTATGATAGCGTAAACAGATACATTATTATCGTTTTTTATTTTGATTGAATATTCGGAACCGGATCGTCCTTCGATATAGATACGTTTATTATGATTGTGCTGTGTGATAGGACGATTATTAACAAGTATTTCTAGAGATATATTTTTAGATAGATTGATAGTGTTGGTCATTTTAGTCTCTTTCTGCCGACTCACAGTCGGACTTTTAAGTTAAGTGAATGGAGCTTGGCGCTCCACTCGAAGACCTCTCAGTTTGAGCAATTATCGCAACGATACTATGCTTGACAGGTTCTATTACTTTTATTTATACTATCGCACGTAAAACAATTCAAATTAATATGAGGTCATTATCCAATCACACCAAAAACATCACGTTCTTTAACAACTCCGTACTTTTTATTGTTAATCGTAACTTCTTGCAGTGCTGACTTAGGAAATAGAATTACGCTTCCGACAGTTACAGTCATAGGAATAAGAATTCCTTCTTCTGTTCTGGCTCCTGTGCCAACCGCAAGAACTTTTGCTTCTACTTCGGTCTTGTTTCTTTCCATGAGAACGATTCCTGATGCGGTAGTTGTTTCACTGTTATCTACCTCCACTAAAATACGATCTCCGATTGGGCTTAAATTTACTGGCAACATATTATCCTCCTATTTTTAATTTTTCTATTTGTAGTATGCACTTATCTATTTTTATTGCTTTAATCCAATTTAATCCATATTTAAATCTATACGTTGTAATGTATGATGCAATAAATGACATCGGTCCTCCGATAGACATCAACAAACTAAAAAGTAATTCATCCTTAACAGAAGACACACAATGATACTTTGTTATGAAATATGTAGCTATTCCAGCAAAAGAAAGATATGAACACATTAGCCAAAATATAATGAATAGAATTGTCATGATCTACTCATCAAATTTGCATTTTTTTATTTGCATTCTTGCTCTTGCTATTTTTATTGCTTTAATCCAATTTAATCCATATTTAAATCTATACGTTGTAATGTATGATGCAATAAATGACATCGGTCCTCCGATAGACATCAACAAACTAAAAAGTAATTCATCCTTAACAGAAGACACGCAATGATACTTTGTTATGAAATATGTAACTATTCCAGCAAAAGAAAGATATGAACACATTAGCCAAAATATAATGAATAGAATTGTCATGATCTACTCATCAAATTTGCATTTTTTTATTTGCATTCTTGCTCTTGCTATTTTTATTGCTTTAATCCAATTAAAACCATGCTTAAATCTATTGAAAAAGAAAAATGCAATAATAACAGACAAAGGTCCACCAATAGATATTAAACATAAAACAAAAATATCACAAGCATCAGATAAAAGTTCTGGACAGTCTGTTAATGTATCTGTAATCACGGCAGAAGCAGTCAAATAAAAACAAATAGCATAAATGATCAGCATTGTTATCATAGAATTAATTCATTAACTTTCTTTCGCAAATCATCAATTGAACCGTCATTCTCAATAGTATAATCTAACTCGCTAGACACCCAAGACCATTCACTTGCATGAACTTCTGGATGTAACTCAGTCATGCGTTCTGGCGTATTTCTTGCTATCTCAAACCATTCTGGATTCGGTCCGCGCTTAATTCTAATAATTTTTCCACCTATACTACGCACAAGATTAATTTCATTCTTAAAACGCGCATCAGTAATCACATAACTAGAAGTCAAATCACTTTCGATCTTCTTCATCGCACTTAAAACCCAGATATCTGTATGAAAGTGATCGCGCATTACTTCTGTGCCCATTAACTGCAGAATTAATCTAGGAGTTACTGATCTTCCTGCAATAAGAGGCAAGTCGCCAATTCTGTTCTGCCATGTAGTATCTACTGCTTCTCTGAATTCTCTTGATTCAACTGTATCGCCTTCTAATAAATGTCTGGGCCATGAAAATATAGCCGCGACGGCATCTTTTAATGCTCCTGCAAATGCTACTGACTTATATTCTTTATCTTGAACTAGAACGTTTGCCGCAGTAGACTTTCCTGCCGAGATTAATCCTACGAAACCTATTACTTGACGTGTCATTTTATTCCTTTATATTATTAATTACATCAATTCCACTTTGCCATCTTCCGATTTAACTTTTCTTGCACTCTTATGCTTAAATTCTTCAATTTCATTTGGAAATACTGCGCCATTTTCTCTTGCAACGTTAGCACATACTTCATCAAACCACAAATTAACAACTCGTTCTTGTGTTTCTGCTATATAGCCAGATTCTACCAACTGTTTAACAAATACTTCATTCCAATCAAGCTCAAAATACCCATCCGATGGCTTTTCTGGATTCATATGAACTTTAACAACTGTGATATATGGCTCACTATTAAATGTTGCTTTCTTCTTTTCATATTCCGATTCAGTGACGCGATTAAACTTTTTATCAATTTCTAGATGCGCCAAATTTTTACCATTTTCGTCATTGACTCCGCTAAAGTCGATATCGACAAGCGCACGTTCTAAGTTTTCGCCGTAGAAAGTTCTCTTGGCTTTAAAACGAGCTTTATCCTTGCCCGTCAACATCCAATTTTTTGGGTTCATGATAGATTCTTTAAACATAACCTAACTCCTTTGCTCTTTCTAAGACATAAATCGGAGACAATAATGAAACAATTCCGTTTATGTTATTTTTTAAAATCACACTATTCACATTTTCAATACAGAACACACCATTTGATGTGAGTGTAAATTTTTTTCCTTGTTCGAGACTATTATACAAGTTCATGAATGAAAAAACAAATTCTTCTTCTGAAAAAAACCTTAGTCTTGTGTTGCTTCTGTAAGTTTCTGATCTTTTTGGTTCTAACTCTATGATAAATGTAGATTCTATTAATTGTGCTTCAACCATATCGTAATTAATTGGATAGTTGACAACATAAGAATTACCAACAACAGAAGGAGAAATCCCAGAACTTGAAGTATTGGTAATCGCCGGACCCGCTTGCACACCCTGTTGCATTGCCGCATCAGCATTTATTTTTGATGTTGGCATTATTCCACTACTTCTTCAATTTCGGGATCAGGCAAATGTAATCTTCCACATTCTTGATAAAAATCCCATAATTCTTTGCTAATTTTCGTTGCTCTATCATATAAATCTTTATTGTGATACACCGACGGATGCTCAAGTATATTACGTTCAATATTATCGTGCGCTAAAAATGCACTATGAAGAATTTCGTGAAAAGAAAATGAACCTGGTCCAATATCAATATCTTCACGGTCAAACTCTTTTGCGTCATCTGCCCATTCTTTAATACGGTCAATGCGCAGTTGCTCATTTTCATCAATGTCAGACATGATATCTCCTATTTCTTTGTGATATTAACACAAATTATCGATAAAAACAAAAATTAAATCTTCTTACTCTTGAAAAAGTCAGATCCGTTGAATAGGATGATTTCTTCGTCATATTTTTCTTCGGCATCATTCCAATGATTTACGCTGATCGTAGCGCAATTTTCCGGATCAGTTATACCAAAACCTAGATATTCTATAATGCCATAACAGTCAAATAGCGCATCTTGATATGTTTTATATGTCTGTTGACTATGAATATCGATTAATTTACCTGAATCTGTAAAAACTTCTAATGCATAATACCATTTATCCTCTTCTGGATCCTGATATGCCGACATAGAGCAATTATAATCCGTGACGAGAATATAATTATCTTCGGTTATAACAATTTCACCAGAATTATCCAGAACATCATCGTTTATTTCAGAATCAATTTCCGATGCGGTCAACAAAATCTCGGTCATTTTATCCGAAGTTTTCTTTACCTTTTTAACACTAGATTTGATTTTCTTTTTTTGATTACCCTTAGTTTTCGTCGTTGTTTTCTTTTTAATAGCCATGTTAAATCCTTTCGGGGTAATCTTTGGGTAACGTATAAATTTTCATACCATAATCATTAATGCCGTCGGGAATAATGACTCCTGGCTTTCTTTTTAATTTAGTATCTTTAAATGGAAGATAATTTACGTGATGATGCTCTCTGCCATATTTCCAAACTAATTCAGTATATTTCGGATAGACTTCAGCCAGCATTCTACTTTTTGGCGCAGTTCCCTCATTAGAATAAAACTCAGCACTATTCCCACCGCCGATTGTTTGCGTTCGCATTTTGTCTTGGAGAAATGCATTAAACTGTACTGTACAAAAGCCCTCGGTAAGTATATCAAGACTTAAAATAGTATCTTCATTATAACGACCACGCCAACGAAATGGACGACCATCGCGCCACTTGGCATCATTTCTGATAAGATTACACGAATAAATGCGAGTATTCATAACGTATGGCGGCATTGCTGCATTCTGTGATGCGAATCCACGATAATTTGGTCCAGCCATCATTACATTTTCATATCGATCACAAAAATCTTCCATTGCACGAAAACCCGTGGAATCTCCCAGTTTTACTTTAAGATTATTATTCAATCGAAGAAAATTACTAATGTTGTCATCGGCAACCCAATGCCAGTCAAATCCATTTTTAATTGAATGATCCCATATAAAATTACGTGCGGGACCAGGACCAGTTGATTTTGTTAGACCCAAATTATCGCATAATTCATAGGTAGATTTGTACGTTTCATCCAGCACCAGCAATGAAGCGTACCTTTTTGCGCCAGTTTCAATCTCGTGCTGTTTTAACGCACTATCATACGTGTCATACTCTTGGTCTTCGATAACAAGAAAATGCGGCATCCTCATAAAAGTAAGTGCTTTACTTGTCAAACGGGTATCTGCTCTCCCCTTAGTAGGGATATAAAACGGGTATTTATTTTCCATCTGATTCCTCGTCGAGAATTTATTCTAAATTTTCGTTCTTAATATCTTCGGACACAGTTTCCGAATCATAAATGAATAAGTCACTCAGTTTATTTTTTTCACGTTCTGGGAACCAGACAGACTTGGTCTTATTCGTATACGTTTGATTAATCAGTTTAAAAAATTCTTTCATGCCAGCTTCGTCTTCAAACGATACAATGACTTGATGATATGCTTCGTTGCATGGCTGATTGAATTCCGGCATTCCTCGCCATTCTTCGTCAACGTCTCCAGAATAGTCAAAATCAAAAATGTCAGGCAATCTACTTTTCTTTTTGCTCATGTTCATGTCCTATTAACTATGTTTACTGTAATCAGTATACTGCGTCAGATGATAAAAAGCAAAAATTATTTTGTGGAAGAAAAGAAAAAGAGAGGACGCTTATGTCCTCTCTTTTTAATCAGTTATACTTCGATCTTATACGTTAGTCTTCTGCGTCTGTGTATTCTTGACATCAACGAGAACCAGAGCGGAACCGATGCCAACTGCATTTGCAGCAGCTACAACACTATTGAGCCATGCTTCTGCATCTGCCATCGAACCAAGCTTTGTCCTGAACAATGTCTTGCTCGAACGACCTTCGATGAGCGTCAACGACTGAAACAATGGGCTTGTCTTCAACGTTTCAAGTTCTGCAACTCGCTTCTTCGACAAATAAACTTGGGCTTCTGCACCACCACGCTTACGAAGTTCTACACTAGCATGAACTCCACGCGAAATCTTCCTATGAACATATCTCTCCGACATAACTTTTTCTCCTGTTTAATTATTAAGTAACAGCATTGTGCTATTACCATCTACAATTAATATATCAGGTAATTATATAATGTCAAGGACTATTTTGAGGTTATTTGAATAATAAAAATTAACTATTTGTTAACTAGATTTATCTAATTCTTTAATCAAATCAGCAACATCAAAGAATACGCCCGAGGCGAACTGGTACATAACATCCCAACGATCTGGCATAGTTCCATTTGTGTCGAACAAAATATATCCGGGCTTGCCAGTGCCAATGCAATAACCCAATTCTAAATGTCCGGATTTACCTGCTGGCAATAACAATACCGCCATTTCATTTCTATCAAGATGACTTTTATCAAATGAGTAAACATTCTTAGCCGCATAACCTGCAAGAGCTTCTTTATAATTATGTCCCTTATTAAGTTCATATTTTTGCCAATAATCATCTGCTTCTGGACCCGCAGCAAACCAATCGTCGAACACTTCATGTCCTGCATCTCTTAATTTTGCTGCTACTTCTGGGATCGACGGATTTCTTAGAGAACCAATTAGATATATTTTTGACATTATTATTTCCTAGTAAGCGTTAAAAGATAAAAATAATATTACTACGTTAGAAGAATGAATGCAAGAAATTCTTCAGCGGATCAAGATTATTATGAACATAGAAATAATAAATCACATACAACCAGCCAAATATATAATGCAATATTGCCCATAGTACAGAATGATTTGCACTCCACGATAATATGATAGCAAATAATCCACCGATAAATCTAATTATACTGTATATGATGCTTGCTGTTGATTTTTCTTCTTCTTCCATTTGTTTCTCCTATACTTTAATAATTTCGTCAAAGCCTTCTGATAAATCGGGCGCGACATAAAAGCCTATCATCTCATCTACTATATTCTGCGGAATATGTTTGCCCGTCTCTTGTTCACGCTTCAATAAGCGTCGATTGAGTTCTTCTCGGGAAATATCAAATACAATAGCCGTCTTTTTATATGTTTTAGGCAATCGCGCTAGAACCTTGCGTCTTGCTTTGAGCGTTTGATTTGTTCTATCGACGATGATGTTTAACTTTTTGTTAATAGATTCTCCGACTTGCTGCTTATACTCTGCTTCGGCCGCATCACGAAACATATTAAATGCATCATCATTATAAATCATTCCGGCTTCTTTTGCTAAACGTTCGATGATGTTGTCGGATGATAGAACAACGTAATCGGGATTAGATGTTAAGAAAGTGTTAACATACGTGGTTTTACCACTGCCGGGCAAACCGATCAGTAAAATAGCATGATTTGCATGTGTCTGTGTCATTTTGAATTTATAGCACGAAAATGTTAAATTGTCTACTGATTTTTCAAAGAGCTAATCAGCATAATAAAAGCTGCTTCATCGGCGGCAGTTTTTAAGATTAATGATGAATATACTAATGATCCGGGAAGATTTCTATATACATCACATTCGATACCAGCAGAATTTAAGTAATTAGTAATAGCATCAAAAGTTTCGTCAGGTAGCCAGTATGCACATTCCCATGTTTGATTGTATACTTTTCTAAAACTTAACGTATTCGAAAGCATATATTCACAGTCGGCGCTATTCATCATATGGTGGTCTTCCAACTATCATAATTGCCTGTGCCTCATCGCCATCTGTTTCGAAGCAAATAAAAATATCATCGTCTTTTCTTATCCACGTGAATTTTATATCTCGCTCTTGCAATTCGATCAATTCATCAAATGTTAAATGTATGACTTTCCATTTTTTATCTTCGATTTTTTCTAAAGAATGTGCGCCGGAAGGACGCGATTTTATTAATGTAACTAACGGAGATGTACTAGGATATGCTATCCATGATGCGCTGCCATTAGCAGTTACTGTTAATACACTACCAGACATGGCAGAATTGGATACTGTTAATACGCTACCAGGCATGACAGAATTTGGTAGTGTAAATGTACTCGATACTGGTGGGAGAATATTAACTGTCATTTATCCTCGTACCATATTCCGCGTGAGCGAAATAGAAATTCTTGCCACTGTTCTATATTTCCATTTTCGTTTAGAAAACCCCAATCTTGTTCTTTTTCTCCCATGAAAAAGAGTGTCCATACATCGCCAACAGACGGGTCTATTTCTAAACGATGCAATGATGATGCCGAGTTAGTTCTAAAAGAACCAGGACCCCACCACTTTCTTCCGTCTGGAGTATTTTCCCAATATCCACCAGCAAGTATTAAACTGGCATACGGCCACGGATGATTATGTACGGGACCTTCATCTGATAGTAATGCATTGTGGAGAGTAACACGCAATTTTGGACGTTCATTGATTAGATAATATCTAATTAAATAATCTTCTTTACCGTCGCGTGTTTTGATGACTTTCTTTTCTAGACTTCCTGATTTTGCAGAACCAATCAAATCTTCGACTATACGATTCCACTTTTCATTATTTTCTACATTAAGTTGATATGCATCTTTATTATAGAAGTCATCGACTAAAGACCAGACAAAATCCATTGTTTCTGTTTGTAATACAGTTGATGCGGATTCTGTGATATTTTGAGACATCTATCCTCCAAATATAGCGCAGGTTTTATGCTCTTGCGCCGGGCAACTTAAAGTCATATGTAATAACGCCAGTATCTACTACAATTTGAATAACGCCGAGATTTGAAAATCTAACGGTGGTATTCGCATTAGCAGCTAGATTCATGATCGTTAAGAAATCAGAGCAGCGCCAGTGCAACTGCGGATCAACTTTAGATTTAACGCCATCAGAAAATACAAAATTTACCTTCGATGTAGAACCAGACTCATCACCGATATAAAACTTCAGCAATGATCCGACGGTCTTAATAGAAAAATTCTTTTCTCCGACTTCTGATAAAATAGAAGCAAATGAACTAAATTCATTGATCTTGCTTCGTGCCGGTTGAATAACTTCTGCATCCCAAATCGGCTCATTCTTCATAGAAACTTGATTTGGGGCTTCACGCTGCAAACGATATACCGCAGTCGATGTTGGCACGCCAAACTGAATGTCTGTTGGGACAAGTGGATCAGCTTTAAAATTATTTTGAACTGCGATCTTTAAATTGGAACCAGTCTTTTCATCAATCTGCTCAAGACTAGAAAATACATCCACATATCCCTTTAGTACCTTTAAATTTGGCATACCGAATCTACCTTTAAATTCTGGGATAGCTCCTGCCGAAACAGTGGCCTTCATAATAACGCGACGTTCTTCATCGATTGCTTCGAATAATGTTGCTTCGTCCGTTCCAGTAACACGAACAATGTTAAAACTTAATGGAACTGAATATGAAACCAAATCCTTTAGGATATCTTTAATCTGCGTCATGGTTATTCTCCTATGTTATTATGTTTTGAGTATATGTTATTGCGACGACTTAAATCAAATTATTATCTGGTTAATCTAGCAAAAGCTTTTTCTTAACCTCTGTCCACTCACGCTTACTTAGGTCAAAGAAATTCATGACTGCATCTTCCGAACCATGATTTTTAATCATATGCGCCATTTTATCTTTTGCTGTCATATCAGAACTCAATAATTCCAATACAAGAGATTTTTCCATGCGGGATAGATGCATTCCGTTACGAGAATAATCTTCGAATGCTTCTACCGCAATTGGTACTATGGGTTTAATTAAATCATAGATAGCCTGAGCATATTGCTGTATCTCCCATTGGGCGTGGGAGTCTATGCGTAAATTAATAAAATGTAATAGATTCTTTAAATCCATCTTCCATACTAATTTTGAATATAGATTTGCCGGTAAAACAATTCTCGATAATTCTCTCGATACTCCTTGTCGATCTTCTACAGATCCCGTATAATAAACATCAGAAGTAGTTTTTGATACGCTATATTCATTGAGCAATAATTTATAGCTATCGAGTGCTTCTGCTGAAATATCACGCATAATAGATTGCGCAAATTCTGCTTCTGCTTCTGACAATACTCCTTCAGAACCTTGATTATTTGATTTTGACTGTGGTTGTAGTCTATCTAAGTCCGGAATATAAAATTCATCGGTTGCTTCAGAATATCGTAAACTAGCCTGATTAATACTGGCAGTCCGATGGCGAAGTTGCTGCTGAATAATAAAAAGCGGCATCTTCAATTCAAAAATAAATTCTACCATCTCGATTGGACTAGTATGTTGATTCCTAATCAAATATCTAATTAATGCACGATCATCAGAAACTTTTGTAGTTCCTTTATCGTATGATACTCTGGCGGCATTTGCAATAGATGCATCATTGCCCATCGAATCTATTAGGCGAACATATCCGTGATCCAAAACTTTAATCTCGTTCATTATTTTTCCTTTTCTTAGTTGGTAATCCATGTAATTTAGCAAATCCCACCGGCACATTTTTTGTTATATCATCATAAAAATATAATGAGAAAAATGCATAATCAGCGGGGCATTTTGGGTATATTCTAAATGTGATTCTATTATAAAGACGACTACGATTTTTGATCTTTCTTATCTTTCTTATATTAACTTCTATGCCAATTTCTTTCAATAATATTTTGAGGCCACAAATAGAAACATCGTGGTGGCCTGGCGCAGCGATAAAGCCATAATCGGCATACATATCAATCATCTTAAATGGTTCTTGCGCAACACCTAAAGCAGACTTTGAATATAAAATAGGATATTTTGCCACGGCATAATCATCGCCACCATTTAATTTAAATCGAAGAGTGAGATTCACCGTATATTTTTCTCTATCATAGAAAATGTCACGTGCTGTACTACACCAATTATCTCTAATCCATTTATCTGCTCGTTTGCTTTTTATCTTCACCAAATTCATATAATAAACTCGCTAAAATAAACCTGAAACATTGCTAATTCATCGACTGATGTAAACTCAATATAAAATCGTGATATATTGATTTTGTTTGGATCTTCATGCAAAATATAATCTTTGAATCCATATAATTCCATTTTCTTTTTTAACACTGCAATATCAAAATCATTATGCTGCGTGATGTGAACAGTTCCTTGATCATCAATTGTCATTTCCAGTGGAATACCGCCTCGACCAAATTCGCCCAATGGTATAAGATTTCTTATTTTAGCATCTATCTCACGATATAAAATATAGTCAGATTTTTGATGCCAAAATACTTCTATATGTTCCCATGGACCTTCTAATTTGATTTTATTTTTTGTCGTGATTTTCTTCATTTATATCCAGAAATCATTTCATTAAAGTATAGTTTAAAGACTGCGGCTTCTCCAGAATCTTCTATTGTATAAAGATACGTGCCCATCGATCTGCTTTTTTTAATAGATACTAAGCCAAGTTCTTTTATTTTGCTTTCGACCATCATACAAAATGATTCTCCGCGGCAAGTAAAAGAATTATCGGTATAACTGGCAAGAGGTAAAGAATTTGATAGATATGTATTGACCCAATTTCCCGCTAGATAAACAAAAATTTGTCCAGTATTAGAATCGATATAATACTCTCCGTTTTTTGGATTTGGGGATTTTGAATAAATGCTCAACATTAACCCCACTCGAACAGATTTTCTAAAACTGCGCCTTCTTTAGAACGTGACAAATCCCAATTTAAAACTCCGATAATATTTTCAACTTTTTGATCAATGATTCCTTCTACCATAAGTTCTGTATCAAATGGAAGTGATGTAAACCATTCGGGCAAATTCATTTGATCGATTGGATATGCGATTGAAGTCATTCCAAATGGATTATTTTTAAGCTTGCAAACAATTATCTTGGAACCATCTATGATTCGGATAGAATTAACATCCGTGTTCACTTCGCGCAACTTGTTCCAATTAAGTGATGCTCTAACATGCCCAGGAACAGTAATTGTCTTTCCATTTTCATCTTTGCCATTTTTAAATACGACAACATCATGATAGTGCTTTAAATTATTAACTCGCTTTGGCGAACCTTGCTCCCATGCTTTTAATTCTGCAAATTCTTTACGCATTTCTTTGATAAAGTCAACAGTTGCATCTTCATTGTATTTGTCAAGCACCATAATTAACATTTCTTCGAGTTTAGATTGCACCCATTCTGGCGTATCTGATCGCTCAGTTTCCATTCCCATGATCTTAATTTCGCCTGGGCTTCCATTCGTATCTTTACGTTTACCTTCTTTATCATATACTAATGCCGCATAACGTTTTTTCTTAACGAACATTGCTCTCGTAGCGCAAATTTCTCTGCCGCATTTAATAACTTCGCCGTTTTCTAATGGAACATTATAATTTTTATGTAAAAAATCCGCAAATGTTGTGTTAACTTCATCTGTAACAGAGTCCGCCAATTCCACAAAAGATTCTTTAGTAATTTCAAATCCATTTTGCTTCAACACATCAATAACGGGTTTTAATGTAATGAAGGCTGAGTCTGTGTCACCATATGCTATGACATTTCCAAATTCATAATTTCCTGTTAGAATTTCATTTAGTTTGGACATCATGTGCCGTGTAATGCAACGTCCAGTTAAAGTGCAAGATTGACCCATGCGCTGATCAAAAAATCTTGATCCAGCATTCGTGACTGCGCCATATAATGAATTTAGCATGATCTTAACCACATATTGTCGCTTATCCCAATAATCTATTTCTTGTTTAACTTTGACAAGATCATGCGTCGTTGTCAATGATTCCTGTAGCTCTTTCTTCTTTGCTTGATACTCCTTACGTTCCGCATACCATCTCGCTAGAAGTCCTGGAATAATACCATCTATATCTGTTCTAAAAATAGTACCGTTAGCACTTATAAGCCAATTATTAGCTTTTATCTTCGACCATATCTGTGCCGCAGTTAAATTTTGTTTTGTTCCATCATCTAAATCCAACGTTAATTCTACGGAAGACTGTTTTTGTATCTCTACTATCTCTGCTACTTGAAATACTCCGGCCCACTTATCTGTATTAGTTAAACCTTTGTTTCCTTTACTCTTTTTATGCGAAGTTTGACTTTCTGTTAAATCTTGACGAACTTGTCCAATGATAGTTTCGGGACTCATATTCAATGCACGAAAAGTAGAAGGATATAGACTGTTAATATCTACCGATGCAACCCAGTCGTACATCCCAGGAACTGGAGTTAAAACAAACGCGCCGGCAATTTGTGTATCTTTGGCTTCTTCTTCATTATCAAATGATCTAATTCTACTTGGTACTACCATATTACGATTGTGCGCCTCAAGAATAATAGCATTGTCGGATAATGCTACTGCTCCCATCACAATAGGAAGTGGTACTAAATTTTCATGCGCGATAAAGTTTACCAAGTCGATGAACTTATTTTTTTCATCAATCTTACGTAAAAGCTCAACGTCCTGACGAGAATATTCTATAAACTTTTCAAAATCATCATTATATAGTTGATCTAATGTACCCGAGTATTGTGTTTTTGTTTCACCTACTTCAATTTGCCCGACATAATCTAAACGATAGCTCGGCAATTCATGATACGTATATTTTCGGTATAGTTCGAGATAATCTAGATGCAAACGTCCAGAAAATTCATATGAGTGAACAATTTCACCATACTTTTCGAATTCTTTTTGTCGTGGATATTGTTTCCATAATGACATACGTGCGGTATCTGCTTTGCCGCGAACTTTTTGAATACGATGCACAGTATATGGAACGTCGAATGCCGTTGAATTCCAGCCAGAAAATACATCGGCATCTTCTATGAGATTTAAAAATATGTCTAGAAGTTGTGATTCAGACTCACACAGAATAGTATTTTCAAATTTGTTTGCGATTTGTCTAGCGTCGATTTCTTTCATTAACTTTGGTTTTAAAACAACTGTGTGTAACTGTTTAGTCCAAGATTGATAAACTGAAATTGCAGTAATCGGCATAAATGCTTCATCAGTAGATGAATATCCACGCAATGGATCAAAATCTACTTCGATATCCCAGAGAGCTACATTAAGTGTGGGTTCTGCCGTACCTTTATAAAATTGTTCTAGGGATTTCATAATAGGCTTAACATCTGCTTCGAATGTTTTTCTTCCGGTACTTTGTATCGACGCAACTTCTTGCTTATATGCGGAGAAATTCCCCGTCTCATATTTTGAACATTTTATGCCAGATGTAGATTTATAAACGCCCGCTGGATCCTCAAAATAAAAGAAAAAATCCGGTTGGTGGCGCTTAATAACACGCTGGCCATTAACTCGTTCTGAAACAAGCATAACATTATTCTTTGAATCGTGATAGATATCTACGAACACCGTGAATCCTTTTTGAAATTTATATATTATTATAGCAAAGAGATACTAAGAAGAGCAAATTTTTAATTGAAAATTAACTGTGGTATGTGAGAAATACCTACGGCAACAAATACGAAGAAACCGATGATAGTAACAATTATTGCTGCTCCTACTATAGTTGCTTCTGTATCTGATATTTCTTTAAAATTTTTCATAGCAATTCATAGTCGTGTAGTTTGATAACTTCTTTCATTGCCCAATCAAGCCATGTAGTCAATATAGCAATATCGTTACTTTCGACTGTTGGCCCGCACCAAATGCGAAATCCTGGTGGAGAACGCGCATAAGCATTGACATCAAAACCTACGCCTTCAATTTCTAATACCAATGATACCTTTTTACAAAATTCATGCTGCTCATCTACTGTTAACTTCTGCGTTAGCGGTCCTATCAATTTTAAACACACCGAAGTTGGCGATCTAATACTTTTATCTTGGCAAAGAAAATCTAACCATGTAGAACTTTCTACCCACGCACTCAATATATTAAAATTTGACATGGTTCTATCATGAAGACCGCCAACACCACCAATACTTCTTGCCCACTCCATTGCATAAAGAACGTCTTCGACGCATAGCATAGACGGAGTATTAAGTGTTATACCGTCGAATATACCGAAATTAACAACACAGTTATCAGCTAAACGAAACACTTTTGGTATCGGCCACGTGGGTTTATGTGTTTCTAAGCGTTCGATTGCCCTCGGAGATAAAACTAAAATTCCATGCGCTGCTTCGCCTCCTAAAACTTTCTGCCAACTAAATGTAGTTGCATCTAGTTTGTTCCATGGCATTTTTATTGCGCCTGCTGATGATACAGCATCACATATGACTAATCCTGTGCGATCATCAGAAATCCAGTCGGCATTCGGTACCATAACACCGGATGATGTTCCATTCCATGTAAACACAATGTCGTTATTTGGATTTGCTTTAGACAAATCTGATATTTTACCGCGATTTTCTAATTCTAATTCATAACTGTTAACTTTTAGTGATGATAATTGATTAACACAATCTTGCCTCCAAATATGACCGAAAGCTTCCCATGCAAACACATCAACTTCTCTAGGGCCAAGCAATGACCAAAGAGCAGCTTCTACCGTTCCTGTATCTGATCCAGGTATAATTCCGATATGATAGTTGCTCGGAATATCTAGCAATTCACGTGTCTCATCGATAACTTGTTTTAATTTATCTCTACCTAATTTTGAACGATGCGAGCGTCCGAGTGCAGCCGTCTTTAAAATTTCATCTGAAAATCCAGGATGTTTGTTACACGGCCCACAAGAAAAATTCGGAGATGATGGTTTAATAGTTGGTTTAGTTGTCATTTTTCAAACTCTCCCAATAAAATTGAAATGTTGCTTTATCTTCTACGCTGTCAAAAATTAGTTTCACCTCATCAGAATCAATATTTGGGATTACACGGCGCTTTGATGGGAATATGTGCCACTTAACTGTTGGCTGTGCATCAACTGATATATTATGTTCCGTCAATATACTATAGATTAGTAATCCTTCATTAAAAGATACAGATTTTATTATCATTTCATTGTCCGTACAAATGAGATGATTTTTATTTTCAATCTCATAGAATGGTATATCTTCTCTTATTCCATCTAAAATATCTACTATAATAGTATAGAACATAGTCAAGATAGAAATGCCAATTCCCAAAACTGTAATAGGGAAAAAAACTATCAATGCTACGCCATTCAATATTCCCCGATCCGTAACAGCAGTAAAAAGATACGCCATAATAAGAATAATTACGGCAGATGCGGCGGCACCATAATAAAACATCGCGGGAATATTGCTAAAAAATTCAAACATCGTCGGATTTCCTCACTTCACTATTTTGAACAGTGAAACCAGTCGGATATCTTGCAGTAAGCTTATCTATATTACACTGAATAACTTCTTCGAGTGTAACATCAAGAGCAATAGCTGCCACTGCCGCATAGAATAAAACATCGCCTAATTCTTTTTTAAGATGTTCTTTGTCTAGTGTCTTGCCCTGATACAAAACTTTTTTATTATGTTCTGAGAATTCTGCGGCTTCACCATTGAGACCATAGCAGGCAGTTCCCAGCGGATCTTTTATTGATGCTGGAGATAAACGTGATCTTACAAATTCGACGTAATCTACTAGAAAATTATCAGTCACGATTATCCTTCTATTTTTGTGTTTTCAAAAAAGCAATAATATCTGCACGTTTTTGTGCATCACTAATACTAAAGTTCATTCTTTGTCCTGGTATAAAACTAGCAGGACTTGTCAACCACTTATCTAAATTTTCTTCGGTCCAAATAACAGTAGAATTTTTCAAAGCATTAGAATAGGTAAATCCTTGCGCTGATCCTACTTTACGTCCATACACTCCGGCTAAATTCGGCCCAACTCTATTTGACGTTAGTGAATGACATGCCGTACAATGATGCTCAAATAGCGACTCACCATTACTCGCATCTCCGACCAAATTATCCGCAAATGCTGCATTGCTAAAAAGAAAAAGACATGCAGTTGCAAAGATAATTTTTTTCATATCGTCCCACGTGTTGGCTGATCCGAATAATTAGCAATGAAATCTTTTAGAATTTCAACGATAAATGCGTTTAATGTTATATCGCGTTTATGAGCTTCTAATGCCAGAAACAAAATTTCGTCAGTTGATAGATCGAGTTCTATTGTTGACATAGTTTCTGTTTCATGAAGCATAGATTTCGGAGATTCAGGACGTTCTGTAATTTGCGACTCATGCGGATTTTGTCCACCCTTATTGACATAGCCGCCTAGTTGATCATTAGTTGATATAGTCATATTTTCTCTCTTAGATTTTTTTATTAATAACAAAAAGACTTATGGTAATAACACCAATACTGCCAAGAATTCCAGCGGCATCGTGTGCATAAACACTTAGTACTCCGGCAACTATGCCCAAAACTAAAGCCAAATTTAAGATTTTATTTTTCATGTTTTCTCTCCTGTTGATTATTACGATTTCTTCCCACCTGCAACCAAAACTTCTTCAACTTCGGTCATGCTGTTCTGCATTTCTGGCAAATTTCTCTTATGTGCTACTTTGATAGCGCGATTGATGACAGAAGGCTTGACTTCAATCTGTTCTGAAAGTGCCTTCACATCTTCCTTTAGACTTTCCTTAAGTTCTTGAATTTGTTGAAGAACATTGACGCCCTCTTCGAGAACATGTTTGATCATTGCCTTTTCTTCTGCTGATAAATTACGCATAGATTATACCTCAGTTAAGTTTATGAAATGTTAATAATTTTATTATAGACGGATGAATTTAAAAACTCAAATTATTTTTCTTGGCGGGCGTCAAATACTTCATATGCCAAATATAAAATAATGCCAATTGCCGCAACAAATATAGTGCAAATACCGACATCTTTTAAAAAATCATAGATTACTTGCATTGTCATCTCCTCTGGTAACAAAAACAAATGTTATAATAGCTAAAATCATTACATCAACAGAAAGAAGTGGATATTTTGCGATCATATCAAAATAAATCCAAGCCCATAATGATGCTGCTACCATCAATACGATAAATGTTTTTCTGGTAAAATTGAACATTTACAACCACAAATTACGATAGTGTTTTATGAAAGAATCCATGCCCTCTTCGATCATACGTTCTGCTCTGTGACTTCTATTATCTAATTTATAATATTTTTCATCATCTGCGATTAGTTCAAACGCCGCTATCATTTTGGCGACTTCTCTTTCCCATTGCTTTGCTGTAAGCTGCGATGGATGACTATTCATCTTAGTTTTAAAATATTTTAGACGGGGAAGCATATATTTTGCGAAACTTTGGTCTAAAGCCCACGTATCAGACGGATTAAATCCTAGACGCGCACGATGCACAGTACAATTCATGCATGAACGATAGAACATTCGCACATTACTGCGATAATATCTTACATCCCAACAAAATTCTTCCCATCTATACAAGAGATATTCGAGTACAATTTTCTTTTTTTCTGAGAAATTAATCATAGTAATACTATAATCCTAAATGATTTGGAAGTCAATAATTAGTACGAAGTCGATATTTAAATGAACTTGGTCAGAAGTGTAATGAACGTCAAAAGTTGAATCACCATAATAATGACCGGCATTATTGGGAACAATCTAAAAACGATATAAAAATCTGTCCAGGAACAGACTTGAAAAAAGTTAATCAATGCCTCGATTTGTTCAGGTTTAATATCATAGCTGTTATTAGAGATACCGGCAAACTTCATCCCCGATAATATAATGCGTATAAATTCTTTATCATATTTGGCATTATTCGGATTACAAAAAGAAGCAATAGGAACTGTCTTTTTACGTGTTGATGCATCTCTACCAAAAACGGTATTAATTTTATGCTTCAATAAACGAATATGTTGCTGACGTGTGAAGATCATATTATTATTTTACACAATGCTGTGAATAATGTAAAATAAAAAATGCATAATCTGCATCAGAATTAAATGTAATTTTATATGCTCGTTTGGTCTCAATATGTACGGCATCGGTTATTTTATTATACTCGATTTTTTTAGCCTTCACTTTCATACCGAGAACATTAAATCTACGACGAAGACACCGCATAAAAGAATATGAATCTATCATAGCTAATTCATCGTTCGTTGATGCAAAAATTAATGTATTTTCTTCTTTTGTAAAATGAAAGCACTTATCATCTTCTAATACCAACGTTCCATCATGACGAAATATTCCGTTGGTAACTTCATATAGAATATCATTATTGGGATCGTATTGCCAATTGACTCCACTTTTAGCCGTAAAAAGAATATGTTCCATCAATTAAACTCCGTTGCTTCGCCTTTTCTGAGCAAATATGCCGGAGAAACGAACTTTAGCTGTACACGACCAATCCATTTATTTTCGCGTTCTACCGCAGTTCTAATTACAATACCCTCACGAATTTGCTTTACGTCATTGATCATTGTATTGCCATCACGAAGTTCAATCATTTTTTCCATAGAGAATGGCCCATGATAAAGAACAGGAACACGTTTTAATCCAACCGCAGTGATAGCTGTTTCTAATTCAGCATCATTTAAGTAACGTCCAGTAGACGGAGTGCCAATGAATATATCGAATACTCTGAATTCGGTTCCTTTGACGCCATACTTCAAATCTTGAACATCTCCAAAAATTTCGCCAAGAACATAAACAGATTCTCCGCTATGCATTTTGCTAATCTCTTTCAATGCCGCCGTCATTGTAAACGTATCATTAAGTTTTGCGAGAAGCTGTTTGTGATATAGATTATTAGCATTAGCATCATTATTTTTGAAAAATCTTCCAGCACCAGACATTCCCTTTGACGTGGCAAAAAATTCTCCATCTAAGATTTCAGAATTGTTAAGTCCAGGAACATATGCCATACATGCCCATGTTCCGTGAAGTTTTTCTGTGACAACTACTTCTTCGCCTTCTTCAAGAACTTTGTCATACTTTTGAATATTTTGAATATCATAATTTAATGTGATCGCAGGAGCAGAAGCTACCTCGCCTGCCATGTGAACTGGTACTGGCGGATCATATTTTGTGATGCCTAAAAAACCCGCAACATCGATCCCTTCATCAATGATAAGACGCTGACCAATAAATTCAGCAACAGTGAGGCAAGGGGCACCTGTTTCTGGATGTGTTTCTACTGGATACAAAACCCCTTGTGAAAAAATCCCGCGCAACCGAATGGCCTTAACACGATCACCTTTGCTACCAGCAAGAGTGCCTTTATTTTCTGCATCTTTCCAAAATCCCATTTTCTTCAACATCCATTCCGACAGTACTGCGGCTTCTGGAATATAGACGACCAAATCTCCGGCAGCATAACGATGTGAACCATCTTCTAACTTTGCAGAAATACAGTTATATCCACCAATTTTGATAATAGAAAGTCTATCGGCATCAGGATGATGCTCGACCGAGTCGATTTTAACAACTTGAACAGAAAAAGTACTCATTATTTTCTCCTACAAGTCCAATGCTAGTTCAGCGCAATACAACGCAAATTTATGCGTGTAGTCAGAATGACCCATAGCATTAACTTCAACTTTGCGAACATCAAGAAGCGTGACTGCTTCTTTATTTTTTGCAGCACGAACTGAATTAATCAAGTCGGTCATAAAATTTAGTTCGTGAAGATTCCATTCGAGGATAGTTACGATTTGCTTAGGACGATATACATGCGGCACTTCAACCGTTCCTAGACGCTGTCCGCGTTCTTTTTGCACAGTTATGAGTTTACTTTCGAAATCTTTGATTGTATTGATGAAAGTGAACCCAGAATACACGTCTGTAGAATTTTTAGTAAGCATTGTATATCCTCTATATAAATTAAACAATATACATAGCATAACACAGAATAGCATCCGGTCAAGAAAAAAATAGCACGATTTCTCGTGCTATTTTAACTAATTATTAATTATTACTGAACTATACGCCAATTACCGAAAACATCAAGACATTCAACATGATATTCATTAACGATAACTTCTTGACCATATTGATCGTAGCCTAAAATACGGGCAACGTTAAAATCTCTGCAGTATGGTTCGCCAATAATCCAAGCTGGTGGTGGGAATGCAAAAATCCATGCATGATATTCGCGTCCTTCATGCCTATCTCCGTAGTGACGATCACCATCGTGTCTATCATGTCCGTAATCATGTCCTCGTCCGCGATCACCGTCAGCAAGAACAGGAGTTGCGATCAAAGCTAGTGCTGCTACGATAATTAAAAGCATCTTTTTCATTTTGGCCTACCTTTCAATATTTTTTTGAATGTACTCATACTACAATAATCTACTTGCTTTGTCAATTCTATCAAACTATGATGCAACCTTTTGGCCTGGCTTCCTTGACCATTTCGCATAAGATCACGCTCTAAATCCATATTACGCTCTAATACGAATTCAACTTCGCCACATACTGTTTCGTGACCTTTTTGATATGTTGTTAACAAAAATGATCCTAGAAACATCATCATCAAAGATAGGAATAATAGTTTGGCTGATCCTGAACCTAAAAAATCATGTGTGCGTTCTAAAAAAGTTTTCATATCACGTGCAATCAGATTGATCCCAAAAATCTTTCAAGTGTTTAGCAACATTATGACGAAGATACGATAACAAATCCATATCTCCATTTAACATATCTTTTGCGCCTGCTGCTCCGTCAATAGTATAATCAATTGCTGCTTCTGTTAAATCACATTTCTTATCCAATGGTAAAGCACCAATATATATTATGCACATAGCAAAAATAATAATCGTGGCTTCTTTTATCGGACTCATTTTTTGTTGTTGATCCCAAAAATAACACGGTCAACAAAGAAAAATACACATCCACCGCAAATATTTGAAAATAGCAAAGCCGCAAAAAATGGAAAATTTAAAACATGCAGCGCAAATTGCATCGCAGGATAATAAACTATAATGCCAGATTGCCAACGAATATGATATACGAAAAACTGTTTCAAAACCGATTTTGTAAAAAAGCCCGTGAATGGATTAATCATATCTGATATCTTCTCCTGATTCGTACCAACGATCCTCATCATAGTTCCAATGTCTGTGATCATATATCATAACATTAAGCCAAAATAACTTCAATAGAGATAATCTAAACAAAGGGCCGGCGTGATCTTGTTTTCTAGTCCAGCTTAATTTAAATTCAAAAAAATCTTCTGATAGACCGCTACTATTGCCAAGTTCTAATTGTATCTCGAAGCTTTTATGTTTTGAAAGCTGCACAGTTTTACAAAAAGATGTCATTTCTTTTTCTTTCTTTTAACTTTTTTATTTTTCATCTTATAATTAAGAAATTTAAATAAATTTACCAAACTCAATATAAATGATGAAAAAATTACAAATTCACAAATTGGTCGAAGTGCTTCATAATGATTTCCGATATAACAACTACCGAGTAGTAATATAATTGTCAAATAGTTAATACCGTAGGTATGTTTTATAAAAAAATCTTTTTTCATTTGTTCCTAATCCGGAATTACTTCGCCACTAAACACGACATTATTGCCGTTGACTTCTTTAGTGCAACCCATGAGCTTCAAATCAGGAAACATCTTATGATGAATTGAACGAGTTGACAACGCGAGTTGCAAATCATCAGGATCATAAAAGCCAACATCATGATAGACTTCGATTGTCAATGGAACATCGCCAGGACTACCAATTGTAGCGAGAGCATGATCAAGAATATCTTGTTTTTGAACATTAGAAAGTTTTAGATCGACATTTTTTACATGGCGTGTTCCATCAACAACCGTGTCAACTTTTTCTTTCTTTTTACCGACAACTTTTTTCTTTGGCTTGGCGAAAGGAACCCAACTTTTCTTTTCGATGACATCATCAACTTCTTCTTCTTTTTGAAAATGAACTTTTACTGAACGTTCGCCTTCATATTTGTCCCAGTCAACATCCACGTTATCGATTAACAATCCGATATCAACGGTTTCGATCTGTTCTTTTTCATCGTCTGGATTTTTCGCAGGAAGTTCGCGTGATACGCAAATATAAGTCTTGCCGACAAGTTTATTTTCTTCTGACATTTGTATCTCCGTTTAAGCAGTTAATAAATTACACTTAATACTAACATATTGGCACTACAAGTCAACTCTTTAATTATTAACTAAAATTTAACGATAAACTGGTATATTAGGTCAGATTTATCATAAACACAGTTATATTGTGTTTCGAACGAAATTTTACTCATCACACAATGATCGTTCGCAAAGTCTGGATACGGACTTTTGTGAACTGCGCGAACATTTAACGCCATTTCGAAGTCGTCGGGATCGAAGGAGTCTATATCCAAATATACTCGTATCTTAAATCTAGACATAGCCAATGATTCTGTAAAAAGAGTTATTATATCTGGATTCATTACACAATTTATTTTAATTTCGCCGCGTATTCGAGACGGCGGTAAGGAGATCGGATAATTCCCATAACCAAATACTATATTTGGTTCAGCCATTTCTTCTATAGACAACATGCTACTAGGAATAGCAAACAGTTCGACTTGTTCGGTATCTGTGTGAATGATCTTTATTAGTGTGCGATTCGCCACGTTATTTCGGAGTTTTAATTGCTTGAATGACTTCTACGAGAACCCAGCGTGCTGGAGTATAGTCGATGCGCTTGCAAACTTCTAGTTCTTCTGCAGTGAGAGTAGGATCAGCCATAAATTGATATACGTTTGTGTTACCGTCTGCACGAACTACATGTTCTCTTTTGCCTAGCTTACTTTGATGATTTGCCATTTTATACTCCGGAGTATTGTTTCAGGGACTTGACAACATTCACTATAGTTGTTTCTGTGTGCCAATACAAATTTATTTTTGACCTAGAATATTTGCCCAGATATTATTAAATAGATTATGATGAAATTTTTCAAAGCTCTTTTGGTCTGTTTAATAGTAACCTCGTTCATATCAGTTCCGAATCCTGTCGCGGCAGAAACTATATATCAACCAGAACATGTAGCAAAATTTAGAATAGAAAAAAATGAAGGCATCATCAATATTCAAGGTACAATCGACGAAGATTCCGCGACACAAACAGACAACGCATTTATATTTTTTAAACTTCATAATATACACAATGTAATCATTCATTTGCATAGTTTGGGCGGTTCTGTAAAAGCCGGCATAAAAATTATCGATGATATGAATGCCGCAAAAGATTTAAAAGTTGACGTTATCACAATGGTAGATCACAAAGAATATTGCGCCAGTATGTGTACCGCCATTTTTGCAGCAGGATCAAGTAGAATTGCCGCAGCAGACACAATTTGGATGTTTCATTCACCCTTTGTAAAATTAACAGACGAAGAAAAAAATGATCCGATGATTGTTTTGGCTGCTAAGTTACAAACAGCAACAGCTAGAAGAATAATGCTAGCCGTCTATCGTTCTGCTGATCCCATGTTTACTGATACTGTTTTAGTTAAATATGTGAATGATGATACCGGCAAACAACTTATTTTATACGGTAGCGATCTTATTAAACATACCAACTTTATTACATTCGGAATCATTAACTAAATCTTTTTAAGAGTAATGCCAGCTTCTTTTAACTTTATTTCACCAATAATAATACTCTTGCGCCATTTTTCTTTTAAATGAACATAAGAATCAACATCATCATATGGGATATTGACCGTTTTGATCTCGGCGTAAATTAAGTCGTCAGCACAAGTAGTGCAAGGCGCTAAAGTAGAATAAACATGACATCCTTTTAGAGACTCTAAATCATGATCTTTTAAATTCTTTCTTGCTTCGGCAATAGCGCGTTTTTCCGCACACATTAGCCATAGTGATTTTTCTCCGGCTTTTAATCTCTTCGGTTTGTTCTTTACGCCGTCTGCAAAGTTATTATTTGCTTTTGCTATAACTGTTTTACCATCGGGCGCGACGATTACTGCGCCAACTTTAACTGTTGGATGTGGGCTTCCTTTGGCTTCTTCAAAAGCTAACTCTATGAAATCTTTTTTCTTTGTCATTGTGACATTCTCATCATGAATTCCGCTTCATCTTCTTCATTGTTAAAAGCTATTGATACTCTTGCAAAAGTTATGAGTGGCGTTTCTGCTATTTCATATGCCATGTTATAATTGTTGGGATATATCAATTTTAGATTATTATAGACTTCAGAAATATTAGGAATATCAGTATCATACTCAGTCGCCCAGATAAACTCCATCTTGCCTCCACCTGCTGCAAGTGCGCCATCAGATATTCTTTTAAAAATTACATGTCTTCCATCTATAATCATATTTCTATTCCGCCCGATGCCCAAAGCATAAATGCTGCCTCATCTGAATCATTTTTAAATTCTACGATCATCTGATATGCCGTAGGAAAAATTATTGCTTCTTTTAATACTCTACATTTCGGATTATGCGTGAAAAGTGTTGTTTCTAAAGCATCGCACGATTCTTTGCTAAACCACGATAAACTAGACAGAGCATGAATACCACGCCAGCGACGTTTTTTCTTTGATGTTTGTTCGAATGTTATTTTCATTTACCACCAATCGAACCAGTCATCATCGACATCGATTTGAACGCCATCTGCACCATTTGATGTTAGTAATATAAATGCTGCCTCATCTGCTTCGTTACTGAAAGAAACAGATATTTGATTACATGATCTATATTTTATTTTGATGTACTGAATATTCAAAAGAATTGGTATTTTTTTAAATTCTGCGAGAATTTTTTTAAAATTTTGCTTATCGAACTGTCTATGCGTCTGCCACGTGGATATATACCCTTTGAATGGTATATCACGCTTACGAAATGTAATATATGCTTTAGTAACTGCCATTTTTACCTCGAATTGCATTAAGATAGTTTAACACAATGTCTAATGAATAATCAATATTCTATAAATTTGATGTCTCTTCCAGTAAAATATAACTTAAACAATGCCGATACAGTCTCGGCTTCTTCTCCTGGCAAATGTATCAGACCATAATATACATAATACTCATTTACAAAATCCGCAGTGCAAAATGAGTGCGGCGACGCATAATTGCGATTAGATCGATCAAGATCATCTACTGTGAGATTTGATATTGCTTCATTAACCATATTTGCAACATATTTGTTAAGATCGAGTGTAGCCACATCTTGTTTTGTTTCTGCATCATAACAATCATAGTTGAATTGTTCACATAAAAAATTATGAACTTCTTTCATTAATTTTTTGTCAGAATCCTGTGTTATACGTGTAGATGATGTACCACTAGTAACAATGGTAATAGGACATACGTCATTTAGCCGTTGTTGTGAAAATAATGTCACGGTAATGGTCATATTTCTATCCTTTTTTCATTTGATAACCACCAAAACATGAACACTGCTGCTTCTTCATCTGTAGTAAGCTTTATTAGCATTTGATGTTGATTTTCTCCGTAAGATCCACTATCTATACAAGTTTCTATATCTGAAAATCGTTCTTTTAAAAAACTCGAAATTTGTTCGCATGTTTCTCGGGGACAAAAAGTAAGAGTAAACCAAGTACGAATATTTGTATGTTTATTAATTCTTACGATCATAGATCAAATGCTCCAGCACTCGCAAGCATTACGAATTCTGCATCATCTTCTTCTGTTGATAATATCACTGCAACAGTATCGTTATATTCTCCTACATATGCATTAGGTAATTTTTCTTGAATTTTAAGTCGTACTGCTGCTCTATCAATCCAACTATCAAAATCGCAACTTTTCCAAACAAAAGTATCGGTAGTAGTTTCTGATCTATCTCTTTTAAATGTTACTTTCATAGTTTGAAAAACTCTAATTTACCATGAAATTCTTCGATACAATTCAGCAACAGTTCTTTGATAGCTTTTTCATCCGGACGATCTTGTAGTGTAGAGTTTTCATATGCTGTTAGCATTACTTTATCTAACCGATTGAATTCTATCTCTAATTCTGATAATGAATATTTTCCTTGTCTAACTTCTAACAAATAATCTCCGTCGCGCTTAATGTTAAAATCACCGGTATTTAAAATTTGTTCAGCTTCAAGCATAAGTCGCAACATATGTCCGGCATATTTTGTATCATATCCAAATGTTGCTATAGATGCAGCACGGCTTTGATTTAAATGTCCATTTTTATTTTTAATTTTGTGGAATTGGCTATGTGCAAATCCCGTATATTTGTAATATGCTCCTCTATGGATAAATATCTTACGATTGTCGCGTACCATCTTAGAAATTTTCGTTTGTGTAATTACATCTACATCACATGTAAAGATACTATCGAGCATATTGGGGTTGTTACCCATCATCAATTGAAAATATTTTACAATTGAATAAATTGAAATATCATATTCGGCTGTATTATCTACAAGATGATGCTCTTGATATTGCTCAAAGCGTTGCTGTTGCGTTCCAAAACCGTCAATTTCTCCTCGCAAATGTGGGAAGATCATATCGAGCGGCGGGATACAAAAACCATAAACATCTTTATCAGAACTATCTTGTGAACAACCATATGCCTGAGAACCCATCACAGTTTCATACACAGTATTTGTAATCACAAAATCTGGCGGATGTGCTAAACCTTTAGCTGTGAGTTCTGAAATAAGTGTCACAAATTTCCTTCATGCAAAATTCTTATTGAAGTAATAATATTGTCTTCGATATCCACTGGACCCTCAACGTAAATGTATTTGTCATCAGTCGGAATTATCTTTTCCATTTTCATTTTTTGATCCCCCTATTCCTCGCTAAACAATTTTATGTTTACGAAATAACATTCTTCACAGTATGGACCAGCATCATTTATATCATACATACTGTCTTCTGCTTTGCCTGCCCTTCCTGTCTCACATTCACACATAAAACAGTGTTCTCGTGTTAAACCCGGATATTTGGCATTAATTCTAGTATGAGCGTCTTGAGTCAATGCGCCGGATATTCCCATCTGTTTACGAATTTCTTTGTTTCGTTGGTCAATTTTACTAGTCATCGCTAAACAATCCTTCTTGTTTAAAGAAATTCCACAAATCGCACTTATTCTTAATTGTATTTTTCTGAATCATTTCATAATATGATCTATTCTTAATAGCCATCGGAATTTCTTTATTCATTGCCTTTCCAATTTTATCAAGCATAGTGAAAATCTGCTTCTGTGTTTTATTCTCTGGCGTCCAAGCTCCCCATGAATAACTATCCCATTTTGTTTTTTCTGGTCCCTTGGTTTTATATGCACGAATGTTGCTAAAACCCCTTGATTCCATACGATATGCTAGACGCTTTTCGATTGCGGAGACATCTTTTAATTCTAGCCGACGTTTCATTCTACGTTCTTGCCAATCATCAAGATTAGATGCCTCGAACGCCCAAAGCAACCCGGCGTCAAAGTTGTGAAGTACGCTTGGCGATTGTGACAGAGGAACAGTACCCGCGTGAATTTCTGCGGCGCGTTTCTTTGTCCATTTATAATTTCCTTTTGGTCGTATAAGACCTTTTGATTTAGCATCAAAATTATTGAAAGTCACAAAGAATTGATTTGTGATTTTATTAAAAATTACCGTAGCAATTTGTGGTTTATCGCTATTTCTTATCATGTGTATCTCCGCTAGATATTACTCATGATGTCAGTATAGCATACTGCGGCACAAAGTCAACTAAATGAGGTCAGAGATAGTTAAAATTTTATCTATTATTAGGTATCGAGTTCTTCTCGATATCCCCATTGCCCATGCAAATAATGCAATGGTTTTGGCTTCTTAGGAATCATACTCCAAAACAGTTTTGTCAATGGAAGCGAGGCAGCATTACAACCACTCTTAGTCATAGCATCCATAATATCTTCATCGCTATAATTCATATCTAACATTTTTTGTGGGATTACCGTACACATTTTAGTATATGGTTTTAATTCTATATTTGTCGAATCCGCGATATTTTTTTGATTGTATGAGATGTTTCCGAATAGTGCTAACGCAAATAATATGATAAGCGTTGATTTATTCTTACGAAAAATATCAGAAGTTTTAACAGATACTTTTTTGTTTATGTTAGAAACTGTTCGCACTAACAAATATGGTAGTCCAAATGAAAACAGTAGCATAATAATAATTGCGGTTGGAGAGAAAACAATCGAAAGAGTCATCAACATCATAATCTTTGCTATTACAAAGTCTGAAACGGCCGGAGCCCACATATCTGGATTGACCGTAATGTGCGTGACTGGGACTACAGCGGATGCGAGAATACTAAGCATGAATTTCCTTTTAAATGGTTAATATAGCATTGTACTATATAACCGCTTTAAAAGTCAAAATTTATATAGTTTGGGTCGATTTCTGTTCGGGATACAAGCGTCAGATTGGCTTTAGGTCTATCGGATTCTATTGGAGCGTCATTTACTGAGGCTAATCTAGGTTTTGGTCTAGCCGGTACAAATTTAGGAAACAATTCATTGAACAATGCACTACATAGCATATCAAATTCTTTTTTCTTCGTTTCTGGATCGACCATTTGTTCATAAGAATATGTGACGTTATTTTCGTATGGATCCTGTTTAAACGGAACTACTGGATCAGAGAAGCCATTATTGAGCGCATTTTGCGTCATGGCTTCGAGAATTTGTTCTACCTGCTGTGTTGATCGACGCTTCATAAACGAGTAATCAATGTTATCTTCCGACATCTTTCATGCTCCGATAAGTTGTTTAAGCACAATTAATATTTCCTATACAACGACCAATTTAACTATCTTCCAAATTTTTTCATCACAGTCGAACGTTATAATTTGCTCTTTTTGCAGCAAAATATACATCTCACAAATGGATGTAAAATTATCACCCCATGTTGCTAGATTTCCGTGTTCTTTAATGTGCTTTATAGCATCAAATTTTAGTTCGTCATTTGTCATACTTTTATAATAGCACACTGCGGTCAAGTGTCAACTAAAAAGTGACCTAAAAAATATGATTAACTTTTAGTTAATTTACATCCACTTCATTAAGAAAAAGTTCATATCATCTTCGCTTTCAAAGACCCAGACTTCATTATACATGCCCATTAGAAGAAATCTTTTTTCTAATGTTGTTCTACACCAGGCACAGACTTCTTTTAATTTTTCAAGATATGCTAAATCATATTTTGACATATTTACAGTAGAAGTAGAAAAAATATTAAGAGTTCCCCACGCAGATTTATTTACCGCATCCGCAATACCAGTGCATAGTTCTCCGGGCAATGTATACACATTATCCCATTCGCGTGTAATATGTTTTAAATTTTTGCCATATAATATATATCGAACTGCATTTTTAAGTTCGACTACATTAGTGGTTTCACTAAATTCAAATGCATCTTCCGGCGATACTTTATCGATGATATGTTCTTTAAAAAATGCATCAAAAGCAGCTAGTGATCTAAAATATAAATCATACATATTTGTTTCATATGATATTTCGCATAATTTTATCGAAGAATATTCATTCGATGATAAATTATTAAGAGCTTTTTTCGACTTTGCGTACTGTTCCATGGACATTTGTAGTGTTAGTCTAAAAGGAAACTCAGTTAATAATTTTTCTCGTTTATTTTGAATGGTTATAATCGACAATGCTTTTTTCTCATTATATGGTTTAGTAAGATAGAGTAATGAAGATGATCGATTTTTATGATATTTTATAAATGCTCTTTTTCTAGTAAAAAGCATATTAATAAATGGATCATAATCATCATTTTCTTTATCTACAAGATGCTCTATTACTTTATTGAATTCTTTTTCACCCTTAGACAAATTAGCATGACTAAGCGGCGTAATATTACCATATCCGCGTAGCATTGCAATCAGACAATTGCTATAACTAGAATTTTGAGATGGCTCGAATGTTATCATTTTTCTTTTAACTTTTTATTCTTCAATATTAATTTATGTGTGTGAAATTTATCTATAGTCTTTCTATGACCAACACTTATTATAGTAGTCTTAGGTAGTTTTGCCAAAAGTAATTTATAACTAACTTGCTCACTTTCTTCGTCCATCGAACTAGTGGATTCATCGAGAAATAGAAAGTCGGGCTTCTGTAATATAGCGCGAATGAATGCAATTTTTTGTTTTTGGCCGCCCGATAATATTTTGTTCCAGTCAGCTTCCTTAAGAATATCATCTCGGAGATCATGTAAACCAATTTCATACATCAACTGTTGTATTTCTGCCCGATCAAAAAGTATTTGCAAAACTGTTTTTCCTTTAGTATCTGGAGAATTTCCCGGATAACATATAACATCCAGTAATGTTCCCAATGGCATATAGGAATTCTGACTAATGAACATTTGCGTCTTATTTGTTGGCATATTGATTGTTCCCAACGCATATGGCCAAATATTCGCAATACATCTTAATAGTGTACTTTTGCCTGTGCCATTTGCGCCAGAGATAACATATCTTCCTGTAGTTTTGAAGTTAAACGTAGCATTATCAAGTAATACGCCATTGTTAGGCAATGAAATTGTGAAGTTCTTGATACCAAATATTTTTTTATTAATGAATTTCACTTTTTTATTATGATCTAATTCTTGCCAATCATTGACTGCCGTTTCAAAACCATTTAAACGATTTATCACGGCGCGATAATTTGCTAAATTTGTAAAGCTATCGACAAACCATGCCAAAGAACTTTGAACACTGTCGAATGCACTTGCTGTTTGCATTAATCCACCAAGTTTAATAGCTCCAGAGAAAAACCTCGGCGCACTTACGAGATAGGGAAATATCACGGCTATTTGTGAAAAATAACTCGACCACCAATTCAAATGCTTTTGTTTTGTATTAATTTTGTTGAAGTTATCGAAGACAAAAGAAAATCGTTTCATAAATCCTTTCTTCTCAAATTTTTCTCCCTTATACAGAACAATGCTTTCACTATTCTCTCTTGTTCGCATCAAACTATAACGAAAGTTGGCTTCGAATTGCTCTTGAATGAAACTAAGACCAGGAAGTTTTTTACCGATCTTTCTCGTTACGAACGTTCCAAATACTGAATAAACTAATACTCCCCACACAAGATAATGTCCGATGAATATTTCATGCCCCATCAAAGTGAAAGTTATGCTGTCACTTAATCCCCACAATATAAAAATGAAGCTAAAGAACGTTACAACAGAACTTAATAGTCCGAGACTTAACGACAAGCTTAAAACAACGAATGAGTTGATATCTTCACTTATACGTTGGTCTACGTTATCGGCACTTGATGAAAGAAATTGGGAACCGTAAAATGTTTTTGTTTTAAGCCACGTTTCTAGATTTTTCTCTGTGAGCCAATTTCTCCACGTAATCTGTAATTTTTGAAAAAAGTAAGATTTATACCCGTATATACCAACAAATATTAATGCTAGTATCATAAATTTCTTAATATAGTACAAGAAAGCTGGTTGGTCTAAATTTTGTAAACTATCATAAAAGCCATTGCGCCAGCTATTAAACTGCACATTTAAATATACGAGTGTCATTTCCATTGCAATGATCGAAACTAATAAAAATATAGGTTTCCATCTATTTGGATTCGTAACAAAAAAAGCTTTCCAGTATTTTACGATTGATTTAAACATAATTTTTATTTTTCATCTGAGGGGGAATATGACTGTGTATATGATATATTATTTTTAATCTCAGAAGCAAGAGATATTTTTTCTATAAGTTTCTTAAAACACTTCTTTCTATTGATTTGCCAGTTCTTACTATTTCTTGGCATATCTAAATGCCACATATATTCAATCTTCGCTGATATCACTGCACTATCAGTCTCATTATCATTCGTAAAAATCATATCAATTGCATTGATTGCCTTTATAAAGTCCACAGTGACTGTATCGAAATTATTTTCTAACAAAATTCTTAGTATTTTTTTACCTTCATCATTGTGGCGTTTTATTTTGGAAAAATAATCTTTTAACGCATCGTACAGCAACTTAATTAAAAACCCAGATAAGAGCGTTATCGTGTGTGCCGTGGGCTTATGATTTTCTAAAATATCAGAAATAAAATCTATATTCATTTAACATCCATCAGTGAGATCATATTCCACATTATAGTAGCGCCAGCCAATGCAGTAATCTGCGATACATCGTATGCCGGACATACTTCGACAAGATCAGCGCCGATCAATTTCTTATTTTTAGAATGAAGTTGTTTCATAATTTCCATAATCTGCCATGTGAACAAACCGCCGACTTCTGGCGTTCCTGTTCCTGGCGCTTGTGATGCATCGAGACAGTCAATATCAAATGTCATATACGTTGGCAAACCATCCGTAGATTGAATAATATCGTCGGCCAGATCATCCAAATTCATTTTATGAACCGTTGATGCGTTATATTGAATGATTCCTCTATCTATTAGCCAGTCATTGTTGCTTTTTGGAGAAGATGAACGAATTCCAATTTGAACTATGCGTTCTGGATCTACTAATCCATCTTCAATTGCCAATCTTAAAAAATTTCCGTGATTGGGCGTTTTACCTTCGTCCCAAGCATCAATGTGCGCATCGAAATGAACGAGCGACATTTTCCCATATTTTTTATAATGCGCTTTAAGAATCGGATAGGTAATTGTGTGGTCGCCACCCATAGAAATAAGTTTTGTTTTATCGACTAGCTTTGTAAAATCTGATTCCAGCATTGCTATTGGTACTACTCGGTCGATTTCAACGTCTCCGATGTCTCCTACATTTTTTAAAATGTCGTCATATGACATATCTGTATATGGATTGCGGCCGTCGCATAGCATTGCGCTTGCATCACGAATAGCAGTTGGTCCCAATCTCGCGCCGGGTCTATTTGACGTTCCGAGATCATAACAAACTCCGACGGTTGATATAGGTTTATGACCGACAGGACCTACTGAAGTTTTCATAAAAGAACGTATGCCAGTGTAAGTATTCGTCATTATGCGTCCTTTAGACGTATTAACACATGCTCTGCGATAAGCCCTTGATCTGATTGATCTAATTTTTGATATTTCTTCGAATATTCGTCGTGTCTCTCTTTAAAAATCTTTGCATCGAAGCCTTCTTTAGCTTCGCAATAAGCTAAAAGATCAAAATATAGGGCAATAAGCTCCATCGGATCTATCATCCGTCTAGAATACTATGAAATGCTTGATATGTCAAAGATTAAATAATATCATGAAGTTAAAAGAACTCCTTAATGAAGCGATGTCTAAAGATCAAGCCGTGGCTACTTTTGCTCGATTTGGCGTGCGCGATGCCCTGAAATATGCCGCGCCACAATTGAAAACGTTATATCTTGCATTAGCAAAGAAAAACCATCCTGATGCGGGTGGGTCGGTAGAGCGCATGACTGAAATCAATGCCGCATACGATGTTTTGAAGAAAGTTAAAGCTGGCTTGGAAGCGTTTGGGTTTAATCGTGACGATTTTCCGTATACAGGAACTAAGCATACAGACGCCCTAAATCAGTTTTGGGCGGCTGCTGAACGCGCACGAAACAATAAGAAATAATTTGACATAAATAACTATGAACTGTTAAAGTTCTATTTTAGAGAATGTTCCTGTAGCTTAACGGTTAAAGCAGTAATCTCTAAAATTATCAATGTCGATTCGATTTCGACCAGGAACACCAACAACTAACAAAAAGGATATACTATGACTATGTAGGTTTATAATTCTCGCGCTTCTCCTTGTAAGGTAATTAAACGATTAATTACACATCTTACAATCTCAAAGGAGAACAACATGACTAACACGACACATACACCAAAAACTAATTTTTTCAATACCAAAGAAGACTATATTAAATTTATTACTCACTGGAAAGCTTTAGCTAACAGCAAAAAAGCTACGTGCGAAGAACATATACTTTACACAATTCTAAAAGGTAATGATTTTAATAAAGCATTTACTCCCGTTACAAATAAAACTAAAATAATACATAATTTAAGCGGAAATAAATATGGTAACATTGCTACTGCATATCATAGAGTTAGCTATGCACTTACAACTATCCAAGGACCGCTGCATCTAATTATTAAGTCAAGTTGGTATACGACACTAAATGATGATACTAAGGAAAAATTAAAATTTTTCTTCACTAATACAACATTTAAGAAAATAATCGGAGAAGAATAATGAAAACAGAAACACAATATATCTATGTCTTTGTTCGCAAAGATATGCTTGTTGAGTTTCAGATTGTTCAAGCTTGTCACGCATCGTGCGTGGCAGGCGAACAGTTTGGTGGTAGTAATTCACATATGGTATTGCTAGGACTCTCTGGGCCAGATGAACTTGAATCTCTTACAGCATGGTTACAAGTTTATAAAATTCCATTTGTTACATTTTTTGAATCAGATGATAATATGGGTAATTCTGCCGTAGCTACTTCTCCTATATCTGGAGAATCACGTAAAAATATTAAAAAAATAATCGATGATATGAAACTCGTTCTATGGAAATTATAACATCTTTATCATGTGAATCGCCGGAGATTTGTCATGATAGTAAGACGGCAACTCTCCGGTTTTTGTAAATCCTAATTTTTGATATAATCCGATAGCAGTAGTATTATCCGGGCGAACTTCTAACGTCAACGCAATTTTTCCTTTGCTCTTTGCAATAGATTCAACATGTGTAATTAGCTGTTGTGCTAATCCTCTACCACGAAATTCTTGAGATACGGTCAAAGAATATACTCTATCATTTTTACATTTTATTCTATGTAAAACAATTATAGATGCCGCAAGTTTATTATTTTCTTCATAGACAAAAATATCAGTCGTATTACTAGATAATAATCTAGCGAGTTGCGATTTTTTAAAGGCATCAGCACCAAATGCGCTTTGTTCTAGCGTCAAGAGTTCTGAAATATCATTTATTGTTGCTTGGCGAATCATTTAAATGTCCATATCGATATCATCTAGTTCTGCTATTGTTACTAGATCGCTGTCACGCTCACATAACTTGATATATTTTTCTTTATCGGTTGACCATTCACTGCCTGTCCACCATTCAAATCCAGGAATCGATGCTTTATATATGCAACCACGTTCGCTTCCTTCGCCAATATATAAATGCGTTAAGCCAAGCGATTTGGCATACTCAACTTCTTTATCTTGAATTATTTTACCGATTGATAATTTTGGATTGTGATAATTCCAACAAAACATATAACTTTCTAACGTGCCATTAAATTTAGAAAATTTAGTAAATGCTACAGGAATAGAATTTTCAAATACAACACCATAAACAGGGGGATATAACAAATCATTAGTAATGGGATTGTAGCAGTCAGAAAAATTTTTATATGCGATGTAATCTTTATATATTTGCGTCAAACTGTCTTTGTCAAAATCATCCAACGTGCCTATTTTAAACTCTAACTTTTTCGGCCATTTGTTCTTTACGACATGTTTCGCCAGATCAATTCTTACCGTTCGTGCTTGATACCATCCACCATCAAGATAAATCCAACCATTTTCCATAGCATGTTTTTCTTCATCTGGCGCTACTTCAGCACGAACTAAGTTATATGTTATTTTTTCTTTTGATTGTTTGCTGAAAACTGTTGTAAACGTTATCTTCATATGTGTGCCAGAGCTACACTTCCTGTATTGTTAGTCTATACTGTATTTATTGTACTGACCCTGTTCGTAGATTTACTATTGTATAACAATGCATTAAATATTGATATGAAGATTATAGGAACATACAAAGATTTTAAAGTGAGAGAAGTAGACGGTAAAGCTGTCCGCGATGAACTTGCTACGGAATTTAGCGAATGGGGTTCACATCTTACATATAAGTTTATCCCTAAAAATGAACTGTGGATCGAAAAGCAAGATCATTTCGAGGCAGATGACAGAAAGCCACTTATAGCAGCGGCATATACCGAACATAATGCATTAAAACATGGCAAATCTAAAAACGAAGCTTATGATGATGCTTTGAATGCCGAAGAACAAATCAGAAAAAGACAAAAGCACTTAGAATTTCCGATCAAAGTAAAAAAATTAACGACAATAGGAAATTTAAACTTGTGGTTAGTAAACGGCGAGTTAGTACGCGATAATCTTGATGCTGACTTTGCCGAAGGCGGACATGGCATGGTATATCCCTATATTCCAAAAAATGAAATATGGTTAGATGATGCAGTAATGAATGATTTAGAAAATATATTTGTGCATGAAGTTACCGAGTATAATTTGATGTCTGACGGAATGAAATATGAAGACGCACATAATATCGCCAACAAAACAGAACATGATGCTCGAAAAAGTGCCGCGAATAAACAAAAAATTCTTAAAGAACAAATTGCAAAATTATTGAAAATCTAAAATGGTGCCCCGTGAGAGATTTGAACTCTCATCCTTTCGGACCAGATCCTAAGTCTGGCGCGTATATCCAGTTCCGCCAACGGGGCATATACTTATATATTAACTCTATGCATAATCTTTTACAATATTAAAATGGCACCGCCGCTCTGGTTCTGCCCCGAGGATTTCAGTTTTGGAGACTGATATGATACTATTTCATCACAGCGATATAAATGGTCTAACGTTCGGAATTTGCATCCGATTCTCCGGCTTCACGGGCCAGGGGTTTACTTCATAACCTAACGTCAGCATAATAGTGAACTTTCGTTCACGTTCTAAAAATGGTGGGTAGTCTCCGAATCGAACGGAGTTTTTTGGTTCTTCAAACCAACGCTATTACCAAATCAGCTAACTGCCCGTCGCCCATGCAGGCGTCGCACCTGCCGCTGCATGATTCCAAATCATACCGATCACTCCGATCTTTATGGGCGTAACTCTTTTATACTCCTTTCAAAAGTATATTTTAAACTTTGGTGAATCTGGTGAGATTTTAACTCACGATATCTCGATTAAGAGTCGAGTGCTTTAAACGACTAAGCTACAGATTCATGCACTAACTTGGTAGGAGTAGAGGGATTTGAACCCATCCTAATCCGGTTTAAAAGACCGGCCCACAAACCACTATGACATACTCCCGTAATTGGCGCGTCTGGCGGGATTTGAACTCGCACTATGTTGGGTTCGAAGCCCAATGCCCTATCCAGTTGGGCGACAGACGCATAAAAAATGGCTCGCTAGGTTCGACTCGAACGAACAGTGCCTATTAAGGACGGAAGATTAACAGTCTTCTGGGGTTACCATTTTCCTACTAGCAAATAAACTTGGTCCGTAGTGTGGGATGTGCGCCCACTCACTCCTGCGAGAACTGGGTTACAGCCGGTTGCAACTCTCTCACTTTGCCGCCTACGGATAATAAATTCTTTTTCTCCTTCTCAAAAATTTACATAACAAAAAAGCCCGAAACTTTCGTTTTCGAGCTTGGTATTCTGAAAAATGTTTTCTAAGTTTTACATTTTTTGCACGCAGAATAGCAAGCCCGATTGTGGATAATTGGGTTTATGAAACGGACGGAAGAGTTGCCAGTTCAAGTTGCTATATGTTTGCTGCGTAATCATAATATTATTTATCTTTCATATGTAATAAGTCATTTAAACGACTATATCGTATAATCTTCTATCTGTCAAGCAAATAGTGTAATGGTGGACCTGGCCAGGATTGAACTGGCGACCTCAGAATTGCAAATCCTGCGCTCTCCCAACTGAGCTACAGGCCCATGTAATTATTTATACACTCTATCAGACACATGCTTAACTGTCAATTATAATTATGAAAATAGCAATAGCCAGCAAGTCGAACTGTATCAGCGCCAACATCCATAATAAACGATGAATTATCTAGGTCATTTGTAAATGTTATCTGGATGAAATAATATTTTATCGGAATATATGTTCCTAAATTTCCTATACCAGTTTGAAATGCTTGTTCTATCGCGTTCTTCATATTATTAATCGGTTCTTCTATCTGAACATCTTCTAAAATTTGAATTATCGCATCAGGATACATGCACTTGACACAGCAACGTAAGCTATGTAATGCTGGAAATTGTTGAGTAACATGTGTGATCCATGTTCTCTCGCCAGTTCTGAAAAAATATTTCTGTTCTGTCATTTTTGCATCTCCGCAATTTTTTCTCTAAGTTGTTCTAAAGAAATCGGCGTATAATTAATCTGTTCTACAGAAACATTATAATATTTCGGATCGTTCATTGAACCGCCGTGTAAATGTCCGTGAACATTAACGCCGAATCTATCTAAACATTCTTTAGCAATAGGAACGTGACTAAGAATCATATCTTTAAAATTGTGTGTCCCGTAAATTTCTTCGAAGTATTGCATCAATTCTGTTGTCGGCGCCGTATCATGATTTCCGCGAATGAGAATTTTCTTTCCCTTTAATCTATATACGATGGGCAAGCATCTACGGTTCATTACAACATCGCCCATATGATATACTGTATCTTCATCTCGTACTACGCTATTCCATCGTTCTACGAGATGTTCATCATGTTCTTCAATTGATGGGAAATTTCTTAGCGGAGTTCCGTCTTCACGCAAAAACGTCAGGATGTTACGGTGGCCAAAATGTGTATCCCCAATGAAAAATATTGTCATTTCAGCATACCATTCTTTTTGAGTAATTCAATTTCTTCTTTTGTAAGATCATGATTAAACAACGTTTGAAAATAAAATTCAAACATTGCTACATCCGAAACATCTTCAAAAATTATTTCGTGATACTGCCATTCTTCTAAATCTTTTACAGGCGGTAATTTATTTATTTTATAATTTGTTATGCCACGCTGTTCAAGTATATGACGCAATATAATAAATTCATCTTCTGTCCAGTCATCACACAATAATCTATTTTCTGTTTGTGTTTTCAAAATTTTTGAAGCATGTTCAAAAAATCTATATCTATGAATTGAAATATTATCATATTTAAATGACACTTCGGCCACTTCATCTGTCAATGAATTTAGGAAAAGATATTCGGAATCTACTCCGTCAAAACGAACACACGAATCAAGATTATGAATCTTGTATAGAATTCGTTGTTCTATATTTTTTGTAAGAAGTTCGGTATTTGTGGTCATTGTGTTATAGTAACATATGAAGTGAGATAATAAAAGATTTATTGAGGTTGGAACGAGTGACCAGAATCGAACTGGCGTGGTCAGATTGGAAATCTGAGGTTCTACCACTGAACTACACTCGCACTATAACTATTTATATTAGTACAATATTTGATTGTTCACAAGTTATTTTTTATCTGATTATAAAATCTAAGTTTGAAAAAAGAATAATCCGCATCGTCCGTAAAAGTTAACGTAATTCGATCAGGTCGTAATGGATGATATCCATATCTCAACCAGGTATAATTCTCGATTCCCATATGTTTAAGAATATGATGCAAGACTTCTATATTAGGAACAAATGATATTTCGAATATCATATCATGTTCTTCGAGAAATGCGACACTTCCAATCGAGAAATAAGACGTAGACGTTACCGTAGATCCGTCATAATCAGATGCATACACGTCAACAATAGTCGCAAATCTATTCTCATCATCGATATAGATTTTTCTTTCTGGCGTGTCGAGAATTAACTGATTATCTGACATAAATTTATCAACAAGTTTGAGTTAGTGTTATTTGATCGCTCAAAGCGCGTATAATAAATTCTGCTTCATCAATATCTGACTTAAAACGCACAGATATATTATAGTATTGTTCTCCAATCTCTTCGGATTTTATTTCGGCGTTTAATTTGAATCTAGATAGTCTTCGAATGGCTCTGTCGGATGACTTTTTGGTGTAGAACTTCCATCTATACTGCTGGCAATCGTCAGCAAAAGATTCATAGCCGGTCAAAACTTGATGAACGTACCATTTTCTCTTGTGTGTTTTTGATCGAGTAAATCGTGTTATATATTGCGGCATGAGATTAGAGAAGTGAACGAAAAATATATGTCAATAAAACTACGATGTCAACTGTTGCAACCACAATAGATGCGTATGCCGCACGTAGTCTAACATTTACTAAATCTGGATTCTTTGCTACTTTATAACACATCAACAGTGATGCGAAGAAAAGTAAAGTTAGCAATGAAATAGTAAGCCACATGTTTATTCCTTAAAGGATAAAATATCCGACATACATTAAACTTACTCCCACGATAAAGCACAGTAATTCAATCTTGTGCTGCTCATTTTCAGAATGAACACCAAGAATGCAAGCAATTATAATCAAAAATATCGCAGAAAATAAAATCATAGTTTGATTATACACTAGATTGAAGATAAGTCAAGTATTAAAAGGTAGATACAGCAGTTCTAACCCAGGAGTCTGAGGCTATACAGAAATATGCAAATAAACCATCAACAAAACAATCGCCAGTCGTACCTGAAGAAGAAGAACTTGCTGGGGCAGATGCTACAAATCGAATAACTGTAAACCCACCAGTTGTTAATGTACTTAAAATATCTACTTCGCCGGTCGATAAATTACCGGTCAAAATATTACCGATATTTAGATAGTTGCTCGTAGATGTAGTAGGAGTCGTTACGATATTTCCGGTTGCGCCAGGACCAATTAAAATATTATATGAACCAGTTGTTAGTGTGATACCAGATGTATTATACCCGGTTTTATATCCGAGCAACGTATTAATCTGACCACTTGTTACTCCTGCGCCTGATAATTGTCCTAATGCGGAGTTCGCGCTACCGCCTTGAATGCTTGTTAATGATGAAATACCCACCGCTGTATTCGACGTGGTGCCATTTGAACTGCCAGAAACTCCTTGTAGTGCTGAATTTCCTACTGCGACATTACCATTGCTTGATGTTCCGAGATACTGCGCTGCTTGATAGCCAATAATAGTATTACTACTGACATTTCCTGCAGTGTTTGCCATAGCTTGTGCGCCAATAACAGTATTTGATCCGCCACTTGCATTGTTGAGTAATGCACTATGTCCGATTGCGGTATTTCCCGTTCCAGTATTGCTTGCAGGCGTAGAACTTCCTTGTAGTGCATATGCTCCTACTGCAGTGTTGTACGTAATAAAACTTGTGGCAGAACTATTAGCATATAGCATTGATGAAAATCCTATCGCAGTACTCTCACTTCCCGCGAAGTTACGCTGTAGTGCAAATGTTCCGACCGTTGTATTATTAATACCCGATGCATTAAAACTATTTGAAGCCGCGCCGACGGCAGTGTTTTGATATCCAGTTGTATTGCCGATAAGGGAGCCATCGCCAATCGCAGTATTGTTATCTCCCGTATTTGATAACAATGTATTTGTCCCGACTGCAGTATTGGATGCGCTAGTAGTAACTGCACTAAGTGCTGAATTTCCTACGGCAGTATTATGTTGACCCGTTGTAAGGGCGTGTAATGATAGGCCACCAATGGCTGTATTGTTGGATCCTGCAAAACCAGCTCCACTTATTGCAAAGTTTCCGGAATTTATTCCTACAAAGGTATTAATGCCGCCCAATGTTCCTGACGGTGTAAAATTATGAATGAATGGCAATCCACCAAAATCAATTACGCCGACTGTACTGCTCGTTGTATTAGGCAATTTTAGAGTCGCGCTCAAATTAATATCGCCTGTAACATCTAACGCATATGACGGAGTATTATTATCGATACCCAAACGATGATTTGTATCATCCCAGAAAAATTTAGTATTATCTTGTGATATTGCGCCGGATGCTCCTGCAAATAAAACACTGCCGGTAGTTAAACTTGTGAGATTAATATTTGGAACTGATAAAATTCCAGTCAATGTTGGAGAAGCTGAGAATACAACATTGCCACTTCCAGTAACTCCTGATACAACGGTTCCTTGAATTTTTGCAATGGTTGGATTCGGCAATGTTCCTGTTAAGTCGCCACCTAAAGATCCAACATTTGCTGCTGCTGCTCCAGACGCTATCATTGCTGCTGTGATGCCTGCCGTAGCAACCGAAATTGTTCCGGATGTCGTAATCGGATTCGGCATTGCTGTTAAACCAGAACCTGCGGTAATCGACGTGACTGTTCCAGAACTGCCACCAGAAGTTGTTAAATCAATTGTGGTTCCTGACGGAGTTATCGTGATACTAGAATTAGATGATGTTAATGTTAAATTTCCAAATAATGAGTTTAATGTTGATACGCCTGCACTAGCTCCTCCAAGTGACCATGACGTTATTCCAGTTCCATCTGTTGTTAATACATAACCATTTGCTCCAGCATTTGACGGCAATGTTAATGACCAACTAGAAAATGATGCCGGCGTTTTTAGTGTAATTGTGTCGAGGAGTGGGGCAGTGCCTATATTGTTACTCGAACTACTTAAATTCATATTTCCGATTACATCTAAACTCTGTAATGGATTTGGATTGTTGATGCCGACAAAATGATTTGTTCCGCTAATGATAAACGGAGTGGATGTTAAATCTGCGGTCGAAACGCCAAATGATCCTCTGGCAACCGCAGGATAATTGATATTGGTCCCTAATAACCATTGATGATGATCGCCATCTAAAATACCAGCAGAGCGAAAGCTTATAGATGCTTCTAGCGTTGTTGAGGCTCCATTAGGATCGTTTACAGGATCGTAGCCTATAAGTTTTAAGATACCATTTGTTGGTAATCCCGAAAGAGTTAAAACACTTTTATATATTGTCATACTGTATTTATTTGATTGTAAAGGAGAAGTTTATTGGATAGGTTCAACTACATATGCCCAAATCTCTTTTAGACCGAGCGCACTTGCTGTTCTAAGGCGATGATTCCCGTCAATAACTATCCCATTTTCTACGATAATCGGCGGAATAGTTTTCGGATCCATTTTTAAATATCGCTTTTGCTTTTTAGGATTGATCGCATTGGCAAACGCCGGACCAGCTTTTAAAGAAGAAATAGGCACTAATTTTAACACGGCTTTACAATCTCGAAAATATTCCTCGACTCGTTCTTCGTCGATATCATCCGCAAAAGACGCCATGTATGTCATAATATCAGCCGCGTTCGATAATACAGGTTCATAATCGCACGATGCTTTTAAAGCAGATTCAAATAATTCATTGATTTTCATACAATTATTTATTATAATGGCCGAATGACAATTATCCTCATAGGTATGCCAGGTAGCGGAAAAACTACGATTGGTAAAGAGCTATCAAAGAATCTCGGCATTCCTGCAATCGACACGGACGATTTAATAGTTAAGAGAACTGGAAAATCTATCAAAGATTTATTAAATGAGAATTTTAATCAAGTAGAAGCAGATGTAGTAAAATCTATTTCTCTGAAATATGAAGGTATTGTATCTACTGGCGGAAGTGTGGTTTACAGTGACGAAGCTATGATACATTTAAGAGAAATCGGACGAGTTATCTATCTCCAAGTTCCAATAGAAGAATTAATCACACGAATAAAAAATTTTGATGCGCGTGGCATTGTAATTCGGCCAGATCAGACATTTGAAGATTTGTATAATGAACGTCGAGTATTATATGAAAGATGGGCAGATACAACAATTCACAATGATAATCTTGCAGATACGATTTCGATTATTAGTAAAAATATTTAAAGCTGGTATCGCTACGGAGAATTGAACTCCGATTGTTCGGGTGAAAACCGAATTTCCTAGACCATTAGAAGATAGCGACATGGCGCTCAATAGGAGAATCGAACTCCTGTATAGAAATAGACAATTTCTCGTCCTACAATTGAACGAATTGAGCGAGTGATAAATGTAACAAATTACGTTACAAATGTCAATATATTTAGAAGTGAACTTTGAAGAGTACAAATGCTTCATGTGTTGAAACAACCGGCAACGATCCAGTTATATCATTGCGTTGATACATGACAACTTCTACACGAAAACGTTTATCGAAACCAGGAATCGGACGTTCATATTTTAAAACCGATTCTTGTTCTGCTGGCGATCTCATAAGTCCAACTTGAATTTCATCGTCAATTGGTTTTGTTATTCTGTCAACTACCCAACCCGGCGCCGGAGTATGAATAGTCCACGATGCAACATCATTGTCTATTACTACATTTTTTTGTGTGATAGAAATTGCGGATGATGCTATAGCGGTAGAAGATGATAAAATAATAAAAAGTAATGTTAAGAAAATATGTTTCATACATTAACGTTAACACTATTTTTTAATATCGTCAAGAAATAAGCATACTGCACTGCATCAATTAAATGGTATCGCCAAGTGGTACCTCCCCACTTTTCCCGCCTTATGAAAGCAGTACATTAATTTTATGTTTTGGCGACATAAATGGAACAAGATATGAGAATTGAACTCATGCCCCCGACTTGGCGAGCCGGAATACTACCACTGTACTAATCTTGCACTAAAAACTGGTTGACCCGGGGAATTCTGCCATCCCAACCTTTCGGTTATCGACCGAATGCTCTGCTTTTGAGCTACGGGTCAATTATATTATACTATCAAATATTTATCAAACAAAATTCAGCAATGCAGTTGCAAGAGCGCCACCAAATACAACTCCGGTCAAAAACTCACCCCATTCGCCGCCACTGATAGCAAAATGACCTGCCTCAAATGTAAATCCAAACACAGTAAATCCAGATGTAGAAATTTTGCTATCTACGCCATTTAAGAAAGTCCAGCCAATATAATATGCTAATCCTTGAAGCATTGCAAGTGGCAACACAATCAAAACAGACGGAATAAAATATGCAATTGGCGCGAGAATTAATAGCATACGAGCAAGTCCAACTCCTGCCATTCCAACAACAGAGAATAGTGAATTATTACTTTGAAAAATTGAGTGTGGAATTAACAATCCCACATATGCCATAACGCCGCATAACAATCCAACTTGCCAATCCGCACATAATCCCCATACGGCAACTGGAATCGCCCAAAATAAAAGTCTCGCTAAAAATGTACTTCCAGTTCCTAGAAAACCACCACGACAACGATAGAAAAATCCGCCAAGCAAGGCCACAAATAGAATAACGAGAATGTTTAACATAATATATCCTTTCAAAAAATTAAAAACGATTTCAGATCATCTATAAGCGGGATTCTGTATCTCTTTCGAGACGACTATCATTCATCTGGGACTCACATTACTGTAAGCCTCAAGCCATCAACCCGACAGCAACGGAAGAATTCGTTATTACTGCCCTATTCGATGTTGCTTCTAGCAAGGTTTCCAGTGCCTAAATTATTACTAATTTAGCGGTAGTCTCTTACACTACCTTTTTCACCCTTACCAGTTGACTTAAACTGGCGGTTTGTTTCTGTGTACTATCTCTTAGATCACTCTAGCTGGACGTTATCCAGTGCTATTTTCTTCTGAAGGCCCGACTTTCCTCTATGTTTTCACACAGCGATAGTCCAACGATCTGAAATCTTGTATAGTATAGTAGATATAGTTAATGAAGTCAAGAAACTATTTTGTCATGATACTATTAATTGAAACTTCCAGACGTTCTTTCATCTCTTCGATAACATCAAGAATTTCAGATTTAAAAATGTTTACAGCCGAAGTATCAGACTTTAACGCCCACATTCCGCCAGTAATTCTTCCGTCATTAATGGCAACACTTCTCGCATCAAATAATCTAGTTTTACGTAAGTGCATCGGCAATCCCTTAACCGTGATAAAATATCCTGGCGCTCCCGCTTCATCTTTATCGAGACCCGCATAATGTTCTTCTGTGATTTTTATTGTTTCGCCAACTAGTGCATTGACTTTGAACCAAACTAATGCAACATTTGTCATGATTATATACCTATGTTAAATTATGAAGCAGTGTAACACGTATTTGAATACAGTCAAGCGTTTATATGAACGCAGACTTCTTTAGCAAAACAGGAACAGTTTTCAACAAAATCGTAACATCAGTTTTTAAGCTAATGTTTTCTACATATATTCTATCTAAAATGGTCCTATCTTTAAATGATAATTCGTTGCCGCCAGAGACTTGCCAGAGACCAGTTATTCCGGGTCTGACACTAATATAATGCTCGAATGCATATTCATAGTGATGTATTTGTTCTGGCAGACATGGACGTGGGCCAATAAGACTCATATCGCCTTTAATCACGTTTAACAACTGTGGCAATTCATCAATTTTAGTTTTTCTAATTATATAGCCGATGCGTGTTATTCTTTTATCATTGCGTAATTTTTGATGTTGTTGCCACTCTTGCTGTGCGTCTTTATCATTGGCTAAATGTTCTTTCAATAATTCATCGGCATTATCATGCATCGATTTAAATTTATAACAAGAAAACTTTTTCCCATTTTTGCCTACTCTGTGTTGAACAAAAAATGGCGATGATCCCGTCATCAAAATGGTAAGTGTCACTACTAAAAACAGCGGCGATAAAAAAATCAAACCGACTGATGATAGTGATACGTCTAAAAATCGTTTAACGTGTAGGTAACACATAATAAATCCATAACAGTTTTACTATGCAATAATAACATATTGCGGCGCAATGTCAAGGTCATATTTTATTAATGATTTATTAACTATTTGAAAATTATAACTGTTGAATTTGCAGTTTGTTGAATATCTGCTGATTGATCTTTTGGTTGAGCAAAGTTGCTATTTTTAATAGATGCCGTTACTGGCGTTTCAAATCGTATTGAAGCGGTCATTGTTGATTTAGCTGCATATACGTTGCTAGGCAGTACGAGTGTACAAAATAATATTTTGATTATTGTGTTCATGTGCTGATTATAACATAATGAGGTTAGATGTCAAGTGTTAAGAAATGGTCGGAAACCAGTGAATCGAACACTGACCAAGGCCATGTAAAAGCCCCGCACTGCCATTATGCTAGTCTCCGAATGGTGGCAGGTGAAAGATTTGCACTTCCGACCTTCTGGTTATGAGCCAGACGAGCTAACTACTGCTCCAACCTGCTATAATATTTACGCACTTAAATTAGTGGCGGAAGAAGTAGGATTCGAACCCACGGAACCCTTGCGGGTTCTCCAGATTTCAAATCTGGCGCATTAAACCAAGCTCTGCCATTCTTCCAATATTTTATTTATTAATCATTCAATCTATCAGAATGACCAGCGACTGTCAAGAAATTAGCATAGTAGTAATCTTTTAATAGTCTTGCACGAGTGAATGCTGCGTTTTTAGCAATAACATCTTGTGCTGCAAGAAACATAGCATGTTCTTCTGTAGTATTCCAACCAGCATTAAGCAAAAGCAAAGCTTCATGTAGTGAAATATTTTTAACAAAAAATTCACGCATATTATTTTCGAGAGTTTTATCTTCTGTCATAATCAAACTCCTTTATAGATTGCTAATTTAATTCAGCTAATGTATCTACTGTTACAGTAATTTCATGTATGGCATCTGTGATGTACTCATCTGACTCTGTATTTGTAATAATCTGCGTCTTTAGAGTAGTAAGTTTTAGTCGAGCCTGTCTCGCTAGCAATAATCGATCAAATAACTTTTGTATTGCTTTTTCTTCATTTACGTCAGAAATAATCTCGCTAGTTACTGCACTTCTCAACTTTACTCCTGTTAAAATATCTGATACAAATTTTAAATTTCTGATGATTATATCATTGATATGATTTTCTGCTGCTGGCAGCAGCTTTGTGAGTATTAATTTTTTTGAAAATTCATCCATAATAATCTCCTATTGAATTGTAAATGGCACATATTGCTGTAAATCAGAAATCGCAACTTGCTGCACTCTAGGAGCAGTATTATCATTAATAGCATAAAAGCATTCTATATTTTTGTCAAGATATACTATCTTATAATATGCTACTGGCACTTGAATTTGATGATACCCAATATAATGAACTACTCCCTTACCATATATCGCGCCAGTTATAATAATAGTTGCCCGACCACTAGCAGTAACTTGTTTATGAACTGTTTCTTCTAACATTCTCCAAGCAATTCTGTTTAATCTTGGCTCTTGGGGAGTCATGTTCGACAATAAAAATGTATCGTGCATTTCTTGTGGAGTAGATGCATCTTCTGCCGGAACGAGATGGCCTTTGTCGTAACCCGTTGTTTCATAATCAGAATTCTCTGCACGAACATTTTTATCTAAACGTGTATCGGGATGGAAATCATTAGATCGTTCTACACTTGGCTGACTTGGATTCAATAATTCTGATGAAAATAACGGAACATTATGAACTGTGTCAAAGCGTGTTACGAAAAATGAATTACAGAGTTCTAGAGAAGATCCAGACAGTTGAAAATTGTTCGGATATAGATTTGGACAACTTGATGCACTTGCTGCATGTGATATTATTAAAAATGCTAATGTTAAGAAAAGTTTTTTCATTATTTGCATCCGTCAATACGTGAATTTTCTTCTGCGAATCGTTCACAATAACTAACCGCATCATGACTTAATTGTAAACTCTCTATACTATAGCCACCAGGTACATGACTAGAAACACACTCTTGTAATAGATGCACTTGTTTTTCGGGATCATGTTTTACTTCATGGCATCCTACGAACAAAAATAAGCTAGAAAGTATAATAATATTTTTCATTTAATTCATCCATCTTTCTACATTGATTCTAACATATTCATAAAATGTCATTGCGGGTATCACATATAAACAAAACAGCAATCCAATTATAAATGCGTTATTCACATAAAATATACAAAAAGTAATAAGCAAACAATACGGCAGTACTAATGCTAGAAACTGAACAAACAATGATAAAATTAATCTAAGCATAATCATATTTTAACTTTTTCTACGGTTGGCATAAAGATCATATGTCTCCATCCGCCATGTTCATGCCCGCCATACCAGCAACATCCTGCTAAAATTAAACTCAATGCTGTTAAAATCAAAAAATTCTTCATAGATTATCTCCTAATATTTTAATGAGTTGATATGACAGAAAGTATTCCAAATATCTTTTAATTTCCAAAAACAATTCTTACGCAAGAAATATACATCGGCGCCGTTGTCTGATAACATATATGATTTCTTAAAAATATGCGAGTTATTTTCAAGACATGCCAACACATGTTTTTTAGAAATTTTAGTAGCTCTTACGATAAATGTAACTGTCAAATATTCGTGTGATGTGAACAGTTTGCTTATTTCTTTTGACAACGTTTTCATGATACTCTCTCGATAACTTTTTGATAAATCGTATTCAAAACTTCTTCATCATTACTTTCTAAATGCTGCAAATCAATTCGTTCTGATTCTGGCAAATACGCAATACTATCAAAGATTTTCTTATCAAGTTCTACTGCTTCATCACGTGTTTGCGATCTGCCGTATTGCATATAATTTTCTTTTCTCGGAACGATAAAGCCAATGTTGTTATAGCGAGAATAAAGTTCTCTTGCTAAATTCTTTTCAAGCTCTTGATCTTCTGAGCAGTAAGCCAGACAATTTAATAGAGAACCATCCGTTACGATTATATCAACTTGATTATCTAAAACTCGTAGGTCATGATTATGCTTGGCAATAAGATATACTTGATCTTGTAATTTATGTTTGGCATTTTCCCATGCGGCATTTTTCGCCGATTCAATTACAATTTCTGCCTTCATATGATTTGCTTTGAGCATACCAATCAACTTATATGCGGTCGTCGATTTGCCTCGGCCTGGGCCGCCAATTAATGAAACTACGAGTGCCATTATAATCTCCTATTTGAGAATTTATAATAGCTGTTTATGATATGGTTTGTCAAAAGAAAAATGGCGGAATGTGTAGGATTTGAACCCACGGAACCCTTTCGAGTTCGACGATTTAGTAAATCGCTGCCATAAACCGGGCTCGGCCAACATTCCGTAGTATAAAAATGGATACCTAGGTGGATTTTGCAACCACATTAATTCAGCTTTGCAGGCTGACCCATAACTTTTCTGGCACTAGGTAACATGAATTGGGGAGCTGAAATCGCATCAGCATCATGAGTTTCAAAGACTCAGGTTCTACTATTAAACTATCCCCAAATAAAACATATACTCTATTTAAATATCAAAAATCATTCCGTCTAATGCTGCTACTTTTGCAATAAATTCTGCTTCATCCGCATCAGACTTCGGACGGTATATCAGATATTCATGTTCTGCTGAATTCTGACGCGGATCGAATGCATCTTTTTGATTTATAAAATTCATAACAATATCATCAACGATAATAGACACTGCTTTTTCAAAATTTACACGTTCCACTCCATGTTCTAGAAATCCTGTGGGCAAATCGTACTGATAGTACTCATCACATTCTTTGCCACGAACATTTATCGTTGTGTGATGCAGTTTGAATATCCAAAAATTGGAAAATTTATGTGCCGTCGATGCTGAAATTTTTACTTGCACTAGACATCTCCGAACACATAATGAAAAGTAAGAGGACGACGGATGCCCACAACCACGGCTTTAATTCAACTACCGTAAGCGGGTCCACCCTCTTCATGTCTTTGGTAATAACTATGCATCGCTTGCAATCGACACATAATACGGTGCCAGTTGAATAGCCCAACCCAGTTTCATGGTTCCCAAGATAACGCTTTTTAACGCGCTATGAAATAAGCATATATGATTTTAAAATTGTAGTCAAGAAATTAGTGGCTGATTTCCTTGGAATCGAACCAAGATTGGCGGATTAACAGTCCGACCTCTTACCATTAGAGGAGAAATCAATAAATTATTTGTTCTGTTCTGCTTTACTATTTTCGATATTCTTTATGTGCGACCGAATCCAGCGCATCAGGTAGATCGCTTTATCTTCTGCATTAAACGTTGCGCCGACGGCATCACTAATTGGCACAGGAAATTCGAATCCGGTTTGTGTCACATACCAAAGTTCACTATCTTTGTAATACAAAAATTTCACCTTCTTGTCTCCGCCGACCATATCTTTAATATCTAAAGTCATGTTTGCTCCCAGATTTATTTCTCAACATTATTTAACTGCATAAAAACAATACATTAAAAACTAGCAAACGTCAAGGTAGGTTTTGAGGTCATTTTTAATAAATATATGTAGATATTCTTTACCTAGGAGAGAAAAACATGTCATTTAAATTGGGCAGATTGCCACGCTTATTCAACCCGAAAATTATGCACATGTCTGCTTTGATGTGTGCGAAAAATATTCCTACGCCACCAGATTCGGTTGATTGGACTAAAGGAATTACTGATTGGGGCATGATGAACAACGATACCTTAGGATGTTGCACTTGTGCTGCAGTCGGCCATGCGCGACAAGTTTGGAGCGTAAACGTGCTAACCGAACAAACTATTCCCGACGATTGCGTTTTAAAATTATATGAAGCTGCCTGCGGATATAAACCCGGCGATCCATCGACAGATCAAGGCGGCATTGAACAAAATGTGTTGTCATATATCATGCATACTGGAATACCATTAGCTGACGGTACCGTTGATAAAATTATTGGCTTTATCGAAGTCGATCCGCGGAACAGTCAAGACGTAAAAGTTACCATTAATGATTTTGGCGTGGCATATATTGGATTTCAAGTTCCGAATAGTATATATGATGAAACAGGAATGCCAAAAGCTATTTGGGAATATGATGCAAATCACACGCAAGTAGAAGGTGGCCATGCAATTATATGCGTGGGCTATGATAATGAATATGTTACTGTAATTTCATGGGGCAGCATTTATAAAATGTCATGGCAATTTTTTTCGGCATACACGGACGAAGTCTATGCAATTATTTCTCCGGATTGGATTGCATCGACAGGAAAAGATCCACTCGGCATGTCAGTCGATGATTTAAAACAATTAATGGTAGCAATTAAGGAATAAAAAAAGCCCCGCTAAAGTTGCGAGGCTCTTTTCATTTTATTTTTTATTAATTAGAGGCTGTAACGTGCAGCCGAGCCGCCATTACGTGTCGTAAAGCGTGTAGTACGAACCTTCACGCCCGATTGACGCAATTCGTCGATACGTGCGGTAAGATTTAGAATTCCACGTGTGCGGGCTTGAGCAACCGTGAGAGTTTTGCCTGAACGAAGAGTTGTAAGAATCTTCTGTGTCTGAGTAACCATTTTATTCTCCTGGATTAAAGTTAGTTGTTTGTTTTTAAAAACAAACGGCGCATAATACGCCGTTTCATTAAAGACAACATAACAAACATGAGGATCATAGTCAATCGAATAATGAGGTCTATAAAGAAATCGGAGATAGATCGGCGAATGGATAAAATTCTTTAACTTTTGCATCGCTAACTCGAAGAGATTCCAATGCGTAGTCGAGCGTAACTTTGTTTAACAAATAATGATCGATTACTGGTCCAGATAATTTACGATTTTTTGAAAATGTAAGAATTTCTTTTTCGAAGTACTCAATTTCCGCAGTGAGTTTTTTCATAGAGGCAATTTGAATTTCTCTTGACTGCACATATTCTACGTATTGCGGCGGCAAGTTTTTTAAGGACGCTTGCCGTTCCTTTTCTTTCTTTTGCTCACGCGCTTGCGCTAGATCAATAATATCATTCATTATGGTAGTA
>Ga0265322_10000047_pt1 | contig 64814 bp, 50 predicted proteins | sample 41222metaG_FD_193584 | JGI IMG/M metagenome (GOLD analysis project Ga0265322, IMG submission 193584) | Rhizosphere microbial communities from Carex aquatilis grown in University of Washington, Seatle, WA, United States - 4-12-22 metaG | ecosystem: Host-associated > Plants > Roots > Rhizosphere...
CCATGAGACACGAAATGATCTCACAAAATCCGGCTCAGTTTATCACGATAAAAAAGAAAGAGACGTTACCTAAGTTCCTTACGTTTGATGAGGTAAAAAAGCTGGCAAGTACTTCTTGTGAGAATCAGAGTGTTCGGAATGCCTTCCTGTTTTCATGTTTTACGGGATTACGTTATGGCGATATGCTGACTTTGAAATGGGAAATGATAAATGATGGACATTTAGAGTTTACTCAGCATAAGACGGGAAATTCTGAGCGTTTTCCTCTGAGTGCTCAGGCAAAAAAAATCTTGTGTGACCAAAAAAATATTGGAAAAAGTGAAAAATTGGAAAAGGAATACCCGGAAGGGACAGTGTTTTTCATGCCAAGACAATCTACAACCGATAAAGCCCTAAAGAGATGGGCAGAACGATCGGGAATAAAGAAAAGTATATCGTTTCATCGAGCAAGGCATACATTCGCTACAATGGCGTTAACTGTTGGGGTAGATTTGTATACGACCTCAAAACTTTTGGGGCACAGAGATTTAAGGACGACACAGATATATGCCAAAGTGGTAGATGAGAAAAAAAAGCAAGCTGTTGATATGTTGCCTACTATGGAGTTCTAACATCTATAACGAAAGAGTAAAGAAAAGAAGACAATAATGCGGAATGAGCTGGAAATTAGTTGATAAAAAAAATTTAACTTGAAAATAGCATTGTAAGATATTATATTCGACATAAGGTCACTTTTTCAAAGTGAATCTCTGGAGTGCCTACACTGCTAAGTGAAGTTTTGATGGCACCCTTCTCCAAGCCCAGTGAAATACTGGCGCAAAATAACTCGGCACATGGATAGTGCATCCCTCATCACCCTCAACGCTGGGTGGTTTTCTAAAAATAAACCGATAGTTTTTGATTGTAAATAATTCTTAACTAATCCAAAGGTCAAGGCAGTATTTTATATGCTTTAACTCTTTGGGCAATCTATCATTTCATATAAGGAGTAATAAAATGAACGGAGTGAGTTGTTGTTGTGAGTGTTTTAGATAAGATTCTCAGCAAGCTTAGTAAGCTGGAGGAAATTTCACTTGCTCATGGGGATGAGCTTTTGACATTACCGAAGGCTGCTGAATTTCTGAAAATATCGAAGGGTTACGTGTATCAACTTACACGTAAACACTTAATTCCGTGTCATAAACGGCTGGGGAAAAAAATTCTGTTTTCAAGGACAGAATTGTATCTGTGGGTAATGGATAAGCCGTCAAACACTGGAAGTGAATCAAGTTCTCGGATTTAATATTGTTGGTTTCATGAAATTGATCTGATGTTGATATTTGGTTGTGTCGGTCTCCCCTTCGTTTGTTAGTATGAGTGACTGCGAAGGGGAAACCTGTATAAGAAAATAAAGCAATAAACAATTTAAAAACTAAGAAAGGAAAAGATTATGGAAACTATTTGTGTGTTTATTCCTTCCTGCATTGATCATCAAGACAGGGCACAAATTTGCAGCAGTATAATGATGTTGAACGAAGATATTTATCGTGTAGTAGTAATCGATGAAAATCGCGAAGAAACTTATTTTGAATATGGAGGTTCAAATCTTGATGAGAAACCCAACTAAAAAAGCAAAGCACGCTTGTTTATATTTATCATATCTCATCATCAAAAGGTCGGTGGTGATGTCTTGTTGGGTTTGTCGGGGTGTACATTGCGGGGAAGATTTCTCAACGAGGTATTACCATGGCATCTTACGTTGAAGTAAACAAGAGTAGTGTGCTTATACGAAACGAGAATTTGTTAAAAAGGAACATGAAATCAAGATTATCGGAACGTGGGGCAATTAAACGTTTCTCTAAAAATTCTCAAAAAAGATTGGCTCGGTTGCTTTTAAACAATGCAGAAAAATTTAAATTGTTTTTTACCGTTACCTATGGGATTAACCAGAGAGACTGTTTTCTATCAAAGAAGCATATTGATTATTTTCTTACACGATTTAGGAAAGCGTGTAGCTCGGCTATCGGTTATGTATGGGCTTTAGAATTCCAAAAACGTGGTGCGGTATATTTTCACCTATGGTTTGAAGATTTCGATCCTCCAGAATTGGATGAGTGCCGTAATTTGGTGGTAAGGAAACAAATTCAAATTAGGTTCAAAGATTCATTGATTAATTTGAAACGATTTAAGTTTCTGACGTATTTATGGCTTAGGGTAACAGGGCAACTTGACAATGAAAAGGTGGTTAAGGCGTCTACTGATTTGAAGGTTATTGAAAGTTCAAATTTCGTTGTTTCGTATGCGGTCAAATACGCTTGGAAAGCTGAACAGAAAGAATTCCAAAAGGTGGATTTTAAGACTGGAGAAATTTTTAATGATTGGGTCGGTAGGTTTTGGGGTGCATCACGTAGTATCAAAAATGAAAAGTTTTACGATTCGTTAAATGTGAAAGCTGTGAGAATTATTAGAAAATGGGTTGCCCGGGCTTATGGAAAGAAAAGAGTCTCGGGAATGTGGCTTGTTTTAGACAAAAAACTAAAAGAACGATTGTCCGTTCTCTGCAAACAATTAGAATTATTAGGACTTAGTAAAGATGACGGTCTGGCAATACGAAGACTTGAAGAACTTGCGCATGCATTACAATCGATCGAACCTGATAAAATATTCGGGGCACTTGATGGGCGATTTTAAAAGGAAAAGGGTGTTTGATTCTGAGTGTATATTTTGCGTTATTTGTGAAATAAAAACGCGATACTGCGTCATTTGAGATGTCGTTTGCGGTTTGAACACTGGGACATATAAAATGAGCTCTGAAACAAGAAAGGATAATCTCATGCGACTCCTTCTTATATTTACAATGTTGGTATACTTCTCAAGTGGCTCTTCCACGCAAACGAGCTCAGGCTATCCCAAGATTGAATTGAACCGAGTAGACACGTTCCACGTACAGGTCAACGCAAAACTACCTTTGTACAAAGTTATAATTACAATCTTGAATGTGACGAGATCGTCAGAAATGTACGACAAATTCAACCTATACAGGGTTTCGGTATTCAAGGAAGGAGAGTCCCATGCATTCCAGCAGTTTGTTGATTCATCTGATGGACTTGTGGAAGGGGGCTTCTTTGAAGATCAAGATCGATTTGTCGATGTCAATTTTGATGGCTACAAAGACATACCTCTAGAAGTCGCAGAAAGTTTCTCCGGCTACAATCACAGTTACGATTTCTGGCTGTACGATACTTCCATCGGAAAATTCAAGTTCAATGAAGATTTCACTTGCATGAATCCATATATAAATAAGGATGAACAACTGATAGAAACAGTATCACACGATGGATGCGGTGGACAGTGTTCCACAATCGAGAAATATAAGGTTTTTCGGGGAGTCCCCCTATTAATTGAAAGAGAGAAATACGATGTTGAGACTGATAGTACCGGCATCGAGCGCTACGTTCACACAATCGAGCAACGTATAAACGGTGAGCTCCAGACTGTAAGTAAGGAATACCAGAATGAAGAGGATAAAAACCACTGACTGTATGCAAATGGAACTTAATTCGGAGGGATTCTGACGCCCTATATTAAAGGATAAAGAGATCCTTGATCATTGCTGTGGGGCAGAGCTGGCTCACTTGGTGGCTTAGAATATTCGAAGTTATGAGATCAAAGTGTAGAGGAAACTACGCTATTTTTACATCAATGAGAATAATATAACTTCTGAAAATGAATTGCAAGTCCCCTCAAAAAAAATTATATTGATGGGGAAAGTTTATAGAAATTGAAATTTTTGTTGCACTTTTGTTGCACTAACATCCTCGAAGTTGCGAATATCTTGTAAAGAAATACGGAATTAGCAATAAATCGTATGCGGGAGTAATTCAGCGGTAGAATGCAAGCTTCCCAAGCTTGACGTCGCGGGTTCGATCCCCGTCTCCCGCTCTTCCAAAATGACACAGTTTAGCGAGCGTAGCGAAGCTAAATTGTAAGTCATTTTGAGAATCCCGTCACGATTACCAATCGTGACGGGAGATATGAACATGGACGCTTAGCTCAGCTGGTTCAGAGCGCTGCCCTTACAAGGCAGAGGTCGTAGGTTCGAACCCTACAGCGTCCACAAAAACAATCAGTTGGTTCAGCCTGTCCCGTCACGATTCTCTTTCGTGACGGGAAGCATCTACGTTCCACTTTTTGACATCTTCTCTTCTTTATCGCGGAGGCAACAATGTTTCACGTCTATATTCTTTGGAGTCCATCACTCCAAAAATATTATACCGGACACACCGAAAATATTCTCCAACGCTTACACGATCATAACGCCGGACGTTCACAATTTACTAGTACAGGAGTTCCCTGGACACTCGTTTATAGCGAAGAATTCCCCACCAAAATCGAAGCATCCCGGCGAGAGCAAGAAATCAAGAATCGAAAAAGCAAAAAGTATATCGAACAATTGATCCGGAAGTCCGGTCAGTTGGTTCATCCTGTCCCGTCATGACTTTTTTTCATGACGGGAAGCGCATTGAGCAGGTTCAGAGCGTCCCGTCTCGATCGGTGATCGAGACGGGATGGTCGTAGGTTCGAACCCTACAGCGTCCACTTCTCTTTACCATTCGGCGAAAATCTAATTCCTTCAACTAGCTCGGTACACCCTTCGACTCCGCTCAGGGTGACGAAATTGGTTCAATAAAAATCCAAATTGTATAATACCGGACGGGGGTTGAATTGATACTTTTTAACTATCAATTAATAATTCACAATTATTAATTGGTAATTGATAATTTTGATTTGGACTCTCTTCTGGCGAAGGGATCACTTTGTGACATTTGGGAGACCTCGCTCAATGTGACGGGATTTTTTCCAAAGTAACCAAACATCAAGCTGAGCAAAGTCGAAATCGTCAGCAGTGCGGGTCGGAAAGATTCAATCGAAGTGTTTCAATCCCGCTTCGTTTCTTGAAGCGGGATTGTCAGGACGTGCGTTAGGGATTGAATCGTGCGTTACGATTTCGAAAAGATTTCTTTGGTTACTTTCTTTCTCGGAAAGAAAGTAACATCGGCATCATATCAAAAGCTACCTCATAGTTTTCCTTCCTGCCTTCCCCAGGAACACATTTCGACTTCGCTCAATGTGACGGGATTTTTTCCAAAGTAACCAAGCGTCATGGTGAGTCCCGCTTTTGTAAGCGGGAAACCATGTACGAAGTCGCCAATTGAGTGGCTTGAGAGTCGAAATCGTCAGCAGTGCGGGTTGAAAAGAAAGTAACGTCACCATCATACCAAAAGCCACCTTATAGTTTTCCTTGCTGCCTTCCCCGGGAACACACTTCTGCCAAAGGCATCCCTTCGGGAGACTCCGCTCAATGTGACGGGGATTTTTTTAAAAAACCGCTTCGTGGATTCCAAACAGAAAATTTCATACATTTCAATCATACAAATTCCCTTTCCTTTTCTCATGGAATCGCTATGATAAACAAAATCCTCCTTCTGATTGTTATTGCAATTGGCAGTTTTATCAATAGTTCTGCACAAGAAACCGATCACCGCATCGCGATTATCATTCACGGCGGAGCAGGAACGATCCTGAAAAGCAACCTTTCGCCCGAAATGGAACAGCGATACCGCGACACCATCACGCTGGCATTGATGGCAGGATACAACGTTCTCAGGAATCACGGTTCGAGTCTCGATGCCGTTGAAGCGGCGATCAACGTGATGGAAGATTCTCCGCTCTTCAATGCCGGCAAAGGCGCAGTCTTCACGCACGAAGGCACGAACGAGCTCGATGCATCGATCATGAACGGCAAAACATTGAGCGCCGGGGCGGTCGCAGCGGTGAAGCATATCAAAAACCCGATCTCGCTTGCGCGCATGGTGATGGAACGCTCGAAGCATGTCATGCTGACCGGCGACGGCGCGGAAGCGTTCGCTCAACAGCAAGGCATGCAACTCGTCCCGCAATCGTACTTTTACACCGAGCGACGGTGGCAGGAACTTCAACGCGCGAAAGCCGAAGAACGGAACGACTCTTTGAAGAATTCTGTGCCGAAAGACTCGATGATCGAGAAGCACGGAACGGTTGGCTGTGTCGCTCTCGATCTCAACGGCAATCTCGCAGCCGGCACATCGACCGGCGGGCTGACCAACAAACGTTTCGGCCGCATCGGCGATTCCCCTATTATCGGAGCGGGAACGTACGCCGACAACCGGTCGTGCGCGGCTTCCGCAACCGGCGACGGCGAATATTTTATCAGAGTCGGCGTTACACGCGACGTCGCAGCAATGGTCGAGTACGGCAGGATGAACCTTCAACAAGCAGCGGATAGCGCGATGGCAAAAGTGAATGCCCTCGGCGGAACCGGCGGCGTTGTCGTCCTCAACACGAAAGGACAGATGGCAATCTCATTCAACACAGAAGGAATGTACCGCGCCTACATCGATGAAAACGGCAAACCGGTGGTGCTGATTTACAAGTGATCGCGATTTTCGGTAGTATTTTAATTTACAATACCCCGTCTTTCCGAAATGGTTTTGTTCGGAATCTGATCTGAGCAAGCTTGGAATAGATGCTGAACAAAAGCAATTCAGCAAGACGGAAGATTTCGGGGAACTGAGACACTATCTGTTTTTCTGAATTGGTTTTTCAGAACCAACTCCGTATATTACATTCATACTTTCACAATGTTTTTCATAAGACATCCCGTTCTTTTTGGAATATCGATGTTTGAAACTTTATATCTCAATTGCCGAATAATCTTTCGATTAGCTGCTTTTCTGATCACCCTCACCTTTTGTGCTCATACAATCTCGTTCGCGTGTGCGTGCGGTTGTAACGTTTTTACGGTCGGTCCTCGTTGGATGATGGCAATGACTCCCGGAACGACGTTATCGTTCCAATATAATTACATGAACCAGTACAACAACTGGAACGGAGCAAGCGGTGCCTCGCCCGATTTGAACGACGACAAACAAATTCTGACAAGCTTTTATACTCTCGGATTCCAAACAATGATCAACCGCGATTGGGGCATCATGGGTGAACTGCCGGTCTGGACCAGATATTTCAAAACAACCGACGACAACGGAAATCCTGTTTCGGTCACGCACACTGCCGCCGGCGACGTCCGCCTGCTCGGCATGTACACCGGATTTTCCGAAGATATGTCGATTGCTTTCATGTTCGGGCTCAAACTTCCGACCGGTCCTTTCGATCTTTCATTGTTGGACAGGGACACACAAATCGGAACCGGCACAACCGACGCGCTCCTCGGTGCATATCAAATGGGACAGGAAGACGGGTGGGGATGGTACGGTCAGTTCATGTGGCTGCACGCACTGAATGATCGTGACGGCTACCGGCCGGGCGACGGGTTCGATGTCACGTTCGCCGCACATTATGACAACCTGCTCAAAGATTACAACATCGTTCCGATACTTCAACTTGCCGGCTCGTTCCGCGGTACGGACAGCGGCATTAACGCCGACCCGGACAACACCGGTTACCAGCGCCTGTATCTCGCACCCGGATTTGAGTTCAATGTCAACGGCGGTTTGAAAGTCTATGCCGATATGAAAATCCCGTTGGTGACACATGTAACCGGCAACCAGCTCGTTGCTCCCTATCTCGCAAACCTGACGCTCAGTCTTGGTATCTGATTTCGAGACAATCCCGCAAGTTAACGAAAGATACCAGCCCGCATTCATATAAAAAAAGCCCCGATCTTTCTGAGACCGGGGCTTGGGGCAATCACGGGTTTCGAGATGCTACTTCATCAACATCATTTTTTTTGTCTGCACAAAACTTCCCGCGACGATCCTGTAAAAGTATACTCCGCTCGAAACATTTAACGCATTCCAACTGATGAAATGAACACCCGGTTCATTCTTCCCATTGACAAGAGTGGTCACCTCCCTACCAAGAAGATCGTAGATCGTCAGGGTAACCGTGCTTGCCTTCGGGATAGTGTAACTGATTTGTGTGGCAGGATTGAATGGATTAGGATAGTTTTGTGACAAAGCAAATTGATTTGGTAATTGACGGGGATCTTTTACGGCTGTCAATATTTGATATGTATATATATCCCTATAATTATTCACCCACACACTGTCATTCCAGGTTTGGTATAAATCGCTGGTTTCATTGCCGCTCACATCATAGGTGTAAAAGTATTGACCGGAATTCACCCACGCGCTACCGTTTCCTGTCTGGTCTATTTCGCCGGTCACATGTCCGTTCGCATCATACGTGTAGATAGATTGCTCAACATTTACCCACGCGCTGCCGTTCCATGTTTGGTACGAACCGCTGATTTCATTTCCATTCGCATCATAGGTGTAACTGTACAGATAATAATTCACCCATAAACTGCCGCTCCCTGTCTGATACAAATAACTGGTTTCATTTCCGTTTGCATCATACGTGTAAACGTATTGCCAAACATTCACCCAGGCACTGCCACCCCAGGTCTGGTACAAATCGCCGGTCTCACGTCCGTTCGCATCATAGGTGTACGTGTATTGATAATAATTCACCCACACACTAACATTCCAAGTCTGTACCAAGTAATTGGTTTCGTACCCAGTCGAATCATAGGTGTAACTGTATTTGTAATAGTTCACCCACACACTATCATTCCATCTCTGCAACAATGAATTGGTTCTTCGCCCACTCGAATCATACGTAAAAAAGTCTTCATAATAATTCACCCATGCACTGACATTCCCTATCTGATATAAGTAGCTGGTCTCGTACCCGTTTATATCATAGGTGTAGCTGTATTGCCAAACATTCACCCAAGTACTACCGTTCCCCGTCTGGTATGAATAGCTGGTCCAACGTCCGTTCGCATTGTATGTGAAACTGTATTTATAAGAATTCACCCATCCGCTATCACTCCAGGTCTCGTACGCATAGCTGGTTTCATATTCGTTTGCATCATAGGTGTACGTATATTGATCAACGTTTACCCACGCACTACCATTCCATGTCTGGTATAAATAGTCAGTCTCACGTCCGTTTGCATCATAGGTGTACAGGTATTGCCAATTATTCACCCACGCGCTACCGCTCCACGTTTGGTAGGAATAGCTGGTTTCATTTTCGTTCACGTCGTACGTTGAAATGTATTGATAAGAATTCACCCACGAAGTATCGTTCCAGGTTTCATACACTTCGCTGGTACCATCCCCCTGCGAATCAAACATGCTGCTGTCTTTTGAAAAATTTACCCATTCACTGTCATTCCAAGTCTGGCGGATATCGACAACAATCTGCCCATTCGACAGAACAATTCTCTTCGAATGATCTTGGTTCTGACGGGCCAGCATTCTCATTTTGATTGAATCTGTTGGCGCTATCACAGCATGAATGGCGTCTTTTTGATTGACCTCGAATCCGGGAAGTCCGCTTTGAGGAGATTTGGGAACTGTCGGATGTTGTGCGTGCATCACCGGATGTGTGCCCAGAGGTTTTTTCTCTTGCTGAACAAATCGTGCACTCATAGACGAGAAACCAAAGAATAGAATCGCTAGAAGAAAATAAAGTTGTTTATATGTGTTCATGAGTGGCTCCTTTTATAGATGACGGCAGAGGAAGGGATAATTTCAGACGGAAAGTAATTATTAATTCTGTGAAAGTCAACCGCCGGACACTCAACAGAAAAGATTTGACTTTCTTTACGAAATTTTCTATCCTTTTAGGGCATGAAATCATTATTTGCGAAATCTGTTCTTCTTTTTCTCGTTATTCTTCAAATATCTTCGGTTGTGGTCATCGACGACCATCACCTTGAGGATGTTCTCGGAACACCCAACGCGCAGCAAAAGCTTACCACCCATGACTGCGGGGCAAAAGAACTTCATAAAGATATTCCGCATTACTGCCTCGGTTGTCTTCGCAATGCCAATTTCAGTTTTGTTATCACAGCACCTTCACTTCCTTGCATAGGACAATCGTTACGTCCCGTTAAGTTCTATTCATCATCCACTGTTCGTCACACCGATTTTTACATTTCCGCCTCCAAACGCGGACCACCTCTTTCTATTTCCTGACAATATTCTACGAATGATCATTTTCTAAGGGCCAATAGCTCTTGGGAAGTGATGTATTATAAACGATGATGAACTTCTTCATATGATGAAGTTTCTCGTCCTTCTATTTATTCACATTCAAGGAAAGAGAGTGGCCGTTATGACGTTTCAACAAAGGAATTTTGATTTCGAGATAACCCTGGAAAGAACGATAAAATTTATTCTGATTTTCATCAATCTGTTTTTAATGACCACGGCAACGTTTGCAACGGAAAATAAAAACGGACCTCCCGGCGGAGGGGACGAACACCTGAAAATCTTTGTCTATGATGCAGATCTCAAAACACCGATGGAGCTTGCGAGGGTAGTCCTTCGTCGCGGGAAAGCGGTCGTTGCCCAGAATGTCACCAATCCACGAGGGCTCGTGGAGTTCATCGATATCCACGAGGGATGGTATAATATCTCGGTGCATTTTATTGATTACAACGATTTCTACGATTCGATTCAGGTCGACGATCAGCACTCGGTCGATTCCATCGGTCTTCACGCCGTTAATCAGCAGGAAGTTGTCATTCTTGGAAACCATGAATTGGGTACGGCAACATTCGACTTAACCACAGGCAACCAGGTGTTCGAATCGGAAACATATCATGCAACACCGACCAATCAAATGACAAATCTGCTTCAGCAGAGTTTGATGGGTGCTGCCAGAGCTCCAACCGGAGAGGTGCATATCCGGGGACAGCACGGAGAATTCACCTATTATGTCGATGGAATCCCGATTCCGCTCGGAGTTTTCGGCGGACTCAACGATGTCGTCGACCCGAAAGTCATCGACCGGGCAACATTTTACACTGGTGGTTTTCCGGCAGAATATGGCGGACAGATTGCTGCCCTTGTCGACATCCAAAATCGTGTACCAACCGGAAAATTTCACCTCGACGCATCAAGTTATATCGGAAGCTATCTTGTAACGAATTCCGGTGATTCTCTTGGGGATCGAATGGGATCATTTAAAGCAATTAATTCGAACGGGCAATCGCTTTCCTTGAGTGGACACGAAGACCGATTCGGATATTTCCTTTCCGGTTCACGTCAGGAAACTGACCGCCGCATCGATCAACCGATCGAACAATTATTTAATGATCACGGGTTCGATTATTTTCTTTATGGTAAGTTCGATTATCAACTCAGCGATATCGATTACGTCACGATGAACATCAACTTCGGAAGAACCTATACGCAGGTTCCATACGATTCCCTCGAGCAAATTGCCGACGACGTCCAGAACACCACAAATCAATTTCAAACACTTTCGTACTACCGGATTCTTTCGGATGATAAAAACAGGGAGACCAATCTCTTTGTCGGTGCGTATGCACGCGAAGGAGAACTCGTCTATACACCGGGATCGATCGATCCGCCCAATTTTCAGTTTGCAGGAGATACGGCACACAGCTTTGTGCTTGCGGAAGACCGATCGTTCACGACCTTCGGAACAAGAATCAAATACGATCAGCGTCTCATGCACGAATTCATGTACGCCGTCGGATTGAATTTCAGCGCTACCGGTGGAAATGAAAATTTTACATCAAGAGACAGTGCGGGAAATCTCGGTCCATCGGTCGTAACCGATTATCGCGGATCCGATTTCGGAATGTTCGCGGAAAGTGAGATCCATCCGTGGGAGTGGACAAAAATCGAAGCGGGTATCCGGTACGATCAGCATATCGAACCGGATGCGCCGTTGCAGCATCAGGTAAGTCCGCGCATCCGATGGAATATCCTTTTCGATCAGACAAATTCCGCTTATGTGTATTACGGAAAACTGTTCATGCCGAACAACATCGAAGGTTTGCGCACCATTTCTTCCAACATTACGAACAGCGGCGTACCGACGCTTCCCGAGCGTGACGATTTCTACGAAGCGGCGTATACGCGGAGTTTCGATTTCGGTTTGCGGAGCAAAATTGCATACTTCTACAAATATGCAAGCCCCGGCGTTGACGATGAAACGGTTGGATCGAGTGCGGTCAAAACTCCCGTCAACATCGCACAGGTTTTCACAAGGGGAATCGAATTAGGATTTTCCTACAGTGATCCGTCAACTCCATTTTCCGGTTATATCAACACATCAATTATTCACGCGTATGGTTCGGATTCCGTGACCGGTGGATTTCTTCCAATCGATACTGATGGTCCGGCAACCGATCTTGACCACGACCAGCGGCTTTCCGTCGTGGCATCATTAAACTATCAACCGGTAAATTGGTTCATGAATCTCACGGCAATCTACGGCTCAGGGTTGACCAATGGGGACCCAAATGGAGATGCATACCAGACGGGATTGTTCGATTTCAATACTGCCACGCATACGACGCCATCAACAATATTGAATGTTGCCGCCGGATATACGTTTTCACTCGATGGTGGTGCTACCTTGTCGCCGTCGTTATACATTACGAATCTCCTCGATCACGATCACCTCATCAAAGGCGCGTACTTCAGTGCGGCAAGTTTTGAAGAAAGACGCAATGTGATTTTCAAGTTATCGTAGCATATTTAGATAAATAAAGAGCCGAAAATAGGAATTATGAATATACGGCTTATATGCAGAAAATATTTCGTCTCGTTTTTGTTGTCGATAATAATTTTAACTGTTGATGGTACAGCACAACGCGGTACGACTCAAACCGGCGTCACGGATAATCTTCTTCATCAGCTCGAAAGACTGCATGGAAAGGGAAACAACGTTTCCGCAATCAGGTTACGCGACGAAATCGGCACATGCGGCTTGCGCCTTCGATTTGAGATCGATCGGCATTGGAATGAGTTCACCGCATCACAGCGACAACAGATACAATCCATTCTTGATCCGCCACCGATGCAGGCAAATCGCATCATCGGACATTTTAGAATTTTTTACGATACTTCAGCATTAAACTCCGATGTTCCCGCATTGATTTACATCGACAGCAACGATGTCGCACAGCGTATTCCGGGAACTGCGGAAGCATTTGTCGATTCTGTCGGAAAGTATTTTAATTATGTCTGGTCATGCGAAATCGATACGCTCGGTTATTTTCAGCCGCCGCTCGATACGGACGGATATTATCACGTGTATATCATCGACCTTGCCAACAGTGGTATCTACGGACAAACAACATGGGGGACTACTCCGATTAACACCGGACAACCTCCGCGTTATACCACATATATTGAGATCGATAAAGATTTTTCGACCGTGTACCCTCCGACCCGCGGGGTTCCCGCCCTCAAAGTCACCGCAGCACATGAATTCAATCATGCCATACACATCGGCTCATACGGAGTTTGGGTCAATGATTTCTATTTTTACGAACTTACCGCTACGTGGATGGAAACGGTAGTTTTCAATGCAGTCAAAGACTACATTCAATATTTTTATCAAATTGATCCGAACACAAACATGAATGTTGCGGCCGGTCAATTTGCGACACCGGACGTATCGTTCAATGCCTATACGGGTCTGATAGAATTCAGCCGTGGCATATGGGGATGCTATATCCAAAAACGATTTTCCCGCGACGTCATACGACGGGCGTGGGAACATATGCAAACCGTTCCCAGTCTACCGGCAATGGATGCTGCATTGAGTGAGTACGGCAGTTCCCTTCGACAGGCATTTTTGGAATGGAGTGTGTGGAACTTCAATACGGGACCAAATGCCGACACGGTAAATTATTATCCGGATGGAAAGCTATACCCGGTAATGCAACAACGGGCAGATGTCGTCTATAACGGAGTGTACCGTTCTATTGTAGATACTATTCAAGCGTTGAGCTCAGCGTACCATCCGATCTGTTTATTGGATCCGTTACACCCGACATGTAATACCAGTCCGAAGATTGTCGCAATCGTTTCTAATCTCAACGTAAACGCTTCGGGTGATGGGATAGGATACGGTTTTCAATATGATATAAGTCCGACGGGAGATCAGACCTATAAACCTTTAGGAAACGGTGTGTTTGTAAAAATATCTGCTTCCGATCCTGCAAATTGGTCGTCGCAAGAGATTGAATCGGATAGCGGCTCTCTAATAGTTCCGCGATACATGGAACCGTTGGTTTGTCCGGATCCATTTCGCCCCGGCGGAAATAAACCGCTCAGCTTCCGCGTTCCCGCGGATTCAACGACACATGGCACGGCAACGCTCTCAATTTACAGTTCAAGTATGAAGCAAATTATATCGGAAGAGCTACCTCTTCAGCAAACACCATGCGGAAACGGCATCCGGTGGAACGGTCGTACGAACAAGGGACAGAATATCTCCACAGGAATATATTTGTTTGTAATCACGGTGAACGGGAATCAATACTTAGGAAAATTTTCTGTTATTAGAGAATAACAGAGAACAATTGCAGGACTTGAAGTGAAATACGGCGTAGATATTTCTTAGTGTTCGAATATCAACTGAATCAGAGCTACGGAAAGCATTTTAAACATTCTTATTCGAACTTTGCTTTTCCTGTTTGATCCACCACGTCGAAAGAAACGGAAGAAGAAGAATCTGGCAGAGTGCCGCAACAATGCCGGGCAATAATGCCGATTGGAAATAAGCGGGATAATTTGTCGCACCGGAAAATCCCATCAACACCGATAAAACAAAAACTATCCTTCCCAGAATCAAGGCAATCGTCACCGACAGAAATGCGTTCAGGGAAAAACGTTCACGCAGAACGCCGGCAATCAATCCATACACTAAAAGTTCCACCGTCATCGAGGGAAGAATATTAGGCAGCGGATAACCGGAAAAGAAGTAACTCACAACCGGTGCCAAAAAACCGGTCAATGCGCCGCCCCGCCAGCCGTAGACAAGTCCTGCCAGGATCACGGGCCAGTGCATCGGCAACAGATATCGCACCGGCGCGCCTAAAAGATGCGCCGCCACCGGCAAACCGACCGCAGAACCGATAAGCAATAATTGAAAAAGATACGCCCGGACACCGGAAAGGACCAGCGTCGGTTTCTCAAAAGAGATTACCGAATCATTGTAATTTGGCATAATCTATCTTCCTTCATTTAATCCTGATAAAATATACAATTTTTTGTGAAGTTTAAAAAATAGCGGTGACATGCTCGTTCAAATTGTTGCATGCACCCTCATCGAAAAAACATGAACCGGCCCCCTGTCTCTGTTATAGCCGGGGTCGACCAGAAATTGATAAGCGCCGGTCAGGGACAAGTGATCATCCGCCAGGTTACAGGAATAGTAACACTCCGTTAACGTTTCCAAACCGTAATGCTGCGCACCATCCCCGAGCATAAAGCCGTTGCCGCCGGCACTCAGGTATTCTTGATGTGCTTGGGAAATTCCCGAACAGACAACAGCAATGCCCGCAACATCATTTGCACGATTCCACCAAGCGGCTTTACCGGAAAGACCGAAACTGACCGAGCGGTCAATTTCACTGAACATCCATGTTTCATTGTTGCCATCGTTCCAGCTTGCTCGTAAAAATCCTCCGAAATTTTCATCGAATTCCTGTTCCATATTAACGGCAAACCCGTATTTCGTATTTCCATAATTTCTCGTCGCTGTAATTTGCGGCGAAACGGGATCAAGCGCGAGGCTTTGCAAATAATTTCCCATGTCGGCGTTCGTCAGAAAACTCAATAAACGGACGGTGCCTTTTTTATTGAATAATTGATAGCGACAGGTATATTCCAGTGTTTGCGAACGTGCTTTATCAATGTCCCAATTCATATCATTCCCGTTGGCAGTTGTCGGAACGAGTGAAAACGCGTATCGCAATTCGTGCCGGGGAGTAACATATTCCAGCACGACGCTCGGCGTATATCCTCTCGTGTTGGCAGGATAGTCCCACGCTCCGTTAGCCATCAGTCCCCAACTCATGAATTGTGTTCTCGGGTCGTGACTATACATGTTGTCATCGAAAAAATCGGTAACGCTGATTTTCCCTACGGTAATTCTCACAAATTTTTCCGGCACATTGCCTGCTAATTGGTTGGCATCGGCGGATTGAAATTCATATTCGTCGCCAAGATTAAATATCTGTGCATAAAACAATCTCGCCAGGTAAAATTCCATTTGAGAACCGCTGATCCGGAAAGTCTCTCCGTTTGTCGACGCCGCCACTCCTACTGCTCCGCTTAATCCCGAACCGCCGGCTAATTCGGGATTAATATAGATGCTCGCCCCGCTCCACAATCTTGCGCCGACAAAAAGTGTCGAAGTGAGTGAGGTTTGCGTTTCCGGATAAGAAACGAGACTATTCACGCCGGAGTATTGAGCCTGAAAACCCGGCTTGTGTTGTGTAATGACCGTCATTTGGGCATGCAGCGAGAACGTTTCATCCTTTGTTGTATCATTGATTTGGCCGAACGCTGTCAGCACACACACCAGGCAAAAAAGTATAATATATTTCATCATGACGTACGCAATATTGGTTCGGTTTGACTAACAAATTACCAAATGAAAGGATACTGCCAAGATACGTTATCGCTTAAAATTTTCTATCAATTGTTCCGCAAGGTCATACGGTGTTGACTGACGTGACAGCACGAACGAAAGTTTCGAATGCAGCAGAGTGTTTCGCTCATCATTCCAGAATTCGACATGCAGCCGGTCGCCAACCAGTTCGCGGATGCGTTCCGTGATCCGCTCCTCCCGTTTTTTCAATAACAAATTATGTTCCGTCAAAAACGCACGGTGCAAACCGATCATCTCTCCGACACGATCAATTCCTTTTCCTTCACTTCCCACCGTTTGTATCACATCGGGACTCCAGCCGGTTTCCTGCGGCTTCAGATTCAATACTGTTTTGATCGACATTGCCGCTTGCTCGGCTCCGGCACGATCCGATTTATTGATCACGAAGAAATCGGCGATCTCCATCAATCCGGCTTTCATCGCCTGAATCGAATCACCGGATTCCGGCACGAGCACAACGACAGTCGTATCCGCCGCACGAACAATATCCAACTCCGATTGTCCCACACCGACCGTTTCTATCAAAATGATATCGCAACCGGATGCATCGAGCACATCGGCGGCTTCTTTCGCTTTCTTGCTCAACCCGCCCAGACTTCCACGCGATGCCATACTGCGAATGAAAACCTGCTCATCCAGTTCCACATCGGTCATGCGGACACGGTCGCCGAGAAGCGCTCCGCCGGTAAACGGGCTGGTCGGGTCGACGGCGATGATGCCGACGCGTTTCTGTTGGGTGCGATATAATTTTGCAAGTTTGTTGGTAATCGTACTTTTCCCGGCCCCGGGCGGACCGGTAATGCCGATGCGGTACGCGTTTCCGGTCAGAGGATATAATTGCTTGAGAAGATCGACAGCATCGGGATGCTCGTTTTCGACCATGGAAATCGATCGCGCAACGGCAACGCGATTACCGTTCCGGATCTGTTGGACGATATCGGAAGAAACAGGCATACTGATTATTTCCGGTTCCGAAAAAATTCCACCGTGCGTTCCAATCCTTCTTTCAGCGTCACCGAAGGTTTCCATCCGAAGGTTGTTTTGATAAGGGAGTAATCGAGAACACTCCGCATCTGCTCGCCTTTCTTTGCTTCAGCGTGAAGTTCCTTGCAATGTCCGCCTGTCGCATTATTCAGAATGGTAAACAACGCATTGACATCCGTTTCGATTCCCGTCCCGACATTAAAAAATCCGGAATGATTATAAGTTAGTGCAAACATGTTTGCTTTCACAACGTCGTCGACGTACGTATAATCCCGCGTTTGTTTCCCGTCGCCGTTGATGACCGACTGCTGTCCGGCAAGCATTTTTGCAGTAAAAATTGCAACGACTCCCGCTTCACCGTGCGGATTCTGCCGGGGACCATAAATATTGGCAAACCGCAGTGCGATGAATTGCAGTCCGAACACTTCTTTATAATAGAATAAATATTTCTCGACGGCGAGTTTGGTAATTCCATACGGCGATAACGGGCGGAGCGGGTGGGCTTCATCCGCCGGAAAATAATCCTGCTCACCGTAAATGGCGCCGCCGGTCGACGCAAAAATAAATTTCTTCACGCCGAACTTCTTGCACTGCTCGAGGAGATTGAGCGTGCCGAGAATGTTTGTCGACGCGTCGAAGATCGGGTCCTCGACCGATTTCCGCACATCCATCTGAGCGGCAAGATGAAAGACAGCCTCAAATCGTCCTTGTTCAAAAATCGACCGGATTTTTTCGTCGCGGATATCGCAATGATGGAATGTCGCTTTCGGGTTGATATTTTCTTTCTTTCCCATCGAAAGGTTATCTATAATGGATACGGCATGGCCCGCGCCGATACATGCATCGGCAATATGCGATCCGATAAATCCTGCACCGCCTGTCACGAGTATGTTCACTGATTCTCCGTTGAATGAAATTGATGAATGTGCCGCAAACCTTTTTTCCCGATATCGCTCCGGTAATACATCCCGTCGAACCGAATTTTTTCAACTGCACGATACGCTGCGTCGATCGTCTCTTCCAGCTTTTGACGTTCTCCGATTGCCGTTACACCGAGAACGCGTCCGCCGGCAGTAAGAACAGTATCATCTTCTTTTTTCGTTCCCGAATGAAAAAGAAGAATGTTCGGATTTTTTCCGGCTTCATGCAATCCCATGATTGGTTTTCCGGCTTCGTATCGATCGGGATAACCGCCGGAAGCAACAATCACGCACACGGCAGATTCTTTCTTGAAGGAAATATTCCGCTGCATTGTTCCATCGGCAGCATCCAACAACAGCGGAACAATATCGTCATCGATGAGCGGCAAAACAACCTGCGTCTCCGGATCGCCGAAACGGCAATTGTATTCGATCACCTTCGGACCGGTCGGTGTGATCATCAAACCGACATACAGGCACCCTCGATATAATCGCTTTTCGTTTGCCATGCCGATGAGCGTCGGGCGAATGATCGTGCGGCTGATTACATCCATCATTTCTTCGGTGATGATCAACGCCGGAGCATACGCACCCATACCGCCGGTATTTTTTCCCAGATCATCATCCAGAATTCGTTTATGATCTTGTGCCGGCGAGAGCGTGATGAATTCTCTGCCATCCGTAATCGCAAATACCGAAGCTTCCTCACCGACCAGAAGTTCTTCAATCACCACATTGTTTCCCGCGTCGCCGAAATGCTTTTCGTCCATCATCATCGAAAGCACTTCCAGCGCCTGCTCTTTCGATTCGCAAACAGTCACACCTTTGCCGGCTGCCAATCCGTCCGCTTTGAGAACAATCGGCACGGGCACTTCGTTAATATACCGCTCGGCATCGTACCGTTCAGCAACGTTGAATGTCCGAAACTCGGCTGTCGGAATATTGTATTTCTTCATGAAATGTTTTGCGAAGACCTTGCTTCCCTCGATCTCGGCAGCGGCTTTGGTCGGACCGAAAATTTTCATCCCCTGCGATGTAAACAGATCGACAATCCCTTCAGTCAGCGGTTGTTCCGGACCGACAACCGTCAAATCAATATTCTGTTCGCGGGCAAATGCAAGAATTCCAGCATGGTCGTTCATTTTCATCGGAATATTTTTCGCAATTTCATCGGTACCGGCATTTCCGGGAAGGCAAAAAATTTCCCTCACCAGCGGACTTTGGCGGATTTTCCATGCAAGAGCGTGCTCACGCCCGCCCGATCCTATGATCAGAATTTTCATTCGGCTAAAAATCCGAAAATTTTGGATAACTCATTGGTCAATTCCACCCGATCGTAATTCGATACAACGCTCTCGTCCGGTCTCGGAAGTTTCCGTTGTTTGAACAATTCATAAAAATTTTTGATGGCATCGGCAATGGCATTCACGTCGGTCGGCGGAACAATGACGGAGCCACCTGCTTCTTCGATGGTCTGCCGGATAAATCCTTCCGGGACACACGCAAGCATCGGTTTCCGCGCGCCGAGATACTCGTAGACTTTTCCGGGTGACTGCTTGTCGTTATTGAGCATCAGCCACAACACATCGGACGATTGTAACGCCTGCACACAATGCGGATGATCGAGATAGCCGGTCATCGTTACGCATTCCGTTAACCCGAGCGACTTCACGAGCTCGGCGTGAGCATCATGCAAATTGCCCACAAAAAACACATCGATTTTTTGTTTGAGCTCCGGTTTTTCGGCAACGACTTTTTGAAGCGCCCGTAAAAAATACTCCGGTGTCCGGTCACCGTAAAAAACTCCTGCATGCGTCATTCGCATCACATCGGCTTTCCGTGCTTCCGTTTTTCCATCGGCAAAATCTGCCGGATCGAATCCCTGCGGCAAAATCGTAATATCATTATACTGAAGAAACTTAAATCGCTTGAGAATCAGTTCCTTCACACGCCGGTTGGTAGTGATAATGCGCGATGCTGCACGCAGGACGCGTTTTTCCAGCACATAATTCCGCCATTTATGAAGCGGCGTCGGATAATATTTGTACGGATATTCATGCCACGGATCGCGGTAATCGATCACAAGCGGTTTCTTGAATTTATCCGCGAGCTCTTTGCCGATCAAAAAATCGGTAAACGGCGGCGCGGTGGCAAAGATAACATCGAATTTCGTCTGCGCAAAAAGCTCTTCACCTTTTTTAATCGCTTTCCGTTTCCATCCGATTTTATTATCCGGGATGAATAATGTATCGCTGATATACGTGAGAATTTTTCGCCAGCGCTCGGACGGCATTTTCACGACGCCTTTTTTCCGGAACAGCCGGTTCGGATCGAGCGAACCGACCCGTTCGACGACAATACCGGATGAGCGGATTTCTTCGAGGAGCGTATAATCCTGAGCGTAATATCCTGTGGGCGTAACCGTTAAAACAGTGGGCTTCCAACCGAATTGCGGAAGATATTTGACGAACTTCAGCGTGCGCTGAACGCCGCTGAGTCCCATCGGCGGAAAATAATATGCGATGACGAGAACGTTCCGTGATGGCGGCATTGCTTTCGAATCGTTACCGTCCATTATAGAATTATCAACTCTTTGGATGACCGGTTAAGTACTTCGCAAGAATTATTGGTGACGACGATATCGTCCTCAATCCGCACACCGCCGAAATTCGGAATATAAATTCCCGGTTCAATCGTAACGACATTTCCTTCCTCGAGTGTGGCTTTGCTCAGGATGGAAATCCGCGGCGGCTCGTGAATTTGCAATCCCAAACCGTGACCGAGCGAGTGCCGGTAAAATTTATCGTAGCCATGTTTCTTGATATGTTGCCGGGCAACGGCATCGAGGTCTTTCGCTTTCATGCCGGCAACGGCGGCATCGACCGCCTTGCATTGTGCATCAAGAACGATCGAATAAATCTGCTTTGCCTGTGACGACGGTTTTCCCAGAACGATCGTTCGTGTCATATCGCTATGGTAGCCGTTATACACCGAACCAAAATCGAGTGTCACCAGGTCTCCTTTGCGAAGTTTTTTCGAAGTTGCCCTTCCATGAGGCAGCGCGCTGCGTTCACCGCTGGCAACGATCGTTTCAAACGCATCGGCATCAGCGCCATGCTTCCGCTGGCGATAGGAAATCTCGGCGGCAAGATCAAGCTCCGAAATTCCCGGCTTGATTAGCGGCAATAATTCCGAGAATACCGCATCGGTTATCGCCACAGCGTGTTTGATGTCGGCAATTTCGCCCGCATCTTTGACCACGGCAATTTTTTCGATGCAATCAGCTTTCGGCAGGAACTTTACTTTCGGAAAAAGTTTTTTCAACTGCTGAAATTGAGTGAACAATACCGTATTGCCGTCAAAACCGATACGGGAGCCGGCAGGAAACAATTTCCGTTTTTCCGTTTCTTCGAATAATCCTTTTTGCGTGATGAATATTTTCCATCCGCTCACTTCATCTTTGATTTGATCGGCATACCGGCCGTCGGTAAGAATATATTGCGAAGATTTTGTTATGATGCCGATGCCGTTCGATCCGGAAAATCCGCTGAGATAACGAAGATGCGGAAGAAATGTCACGAGAAACGCATCGATATTCAGGCCATCAAATTGTAAGCGAAGTTTTTGGAGACGATCGGTCATATATGATAATTCGGAGCTTCTTTTGTTACGTGAACGTCGTGAGGATGGCTCTCCCGCAATCCGGCTTCCGACATTTTCATGAATTGCGTTTTTGTTTTCATATCGCGGATTGTCGCGCAGCCGCAGTAACCCATCGCGGCGCGCAACCCGCCCACCATTTGAAAGACCGTATCGGCAAGCGGACCTTTATACGGTACACGACCTTCGATGCCTTCCGGGACGAGCTTCGGCAAATCGTCTTCCACATCCTGGAAATACCGGTCACTGCTTCCCTGCTTCATCGCTTCGAGCGAACCCATCCCGCGGTATAATTTGTAACTGCGACCTTCGTACAAAATTTTCTCACCCGGACTTTCATCCACACCGGCGAACAAACTGCCGATCATCACCGAATCGGCGCCGGCGGCAATTGCTTTTGCAATATCGCCCGTCTGCTTGATGCCGCCGTCCGCAATCAGCGGTACATTCGATCGCATTGCAACTTTCGCACATTCAAACACGGCTGTGATTTGCGGAACGCCGACACCTGCGATAACCCGCGTTGTGCAAATTGAACCGGGACCGATCCCGACCTTCACCGCATCGACTCCGGTACGAATCAATTCCCGTGTTGCGTCCGCCGTACCGACATTTCCGGCAATCAATTCGCAACCGGGAAAAGTTTTCTTCACACGCTTTACCATTTCCAGAACACCTCGTGAATGCCCGTGCGCCGTGTCGACAATAATCACATCGACTCCCGCTTTCACCAGCGCTGCCACACGCTCCATTGTATCCGATGTAACGCCGACAGCCGCGCCGACACGCAATCTACCATGCTTATCTTCGCACGCATGAGGATGCTGTTTCTTTTTCTGAATATCTTTGAACGTGAACATCCCTTTCAGCTTGCCGGCTTTATCGACAACGGGAAGTTTTTCGATGCGATGCGTTTGTATGATCTTTTCGGCACGCTCAAGTGTCGTTCCGAATGGAGCAGACACAAGCCCGTCACCTGTCATGACTTTCGAAATTTCAAGTTTGCGATTTATTTCGAAGCGGAGATCGCGATTCGTGACGATGCCTTTCAATTTCCCATTTCCATCCACAATCGGAATGCCGGAAATCTGATATTTACTCATCAACTGCAACGCGTCGCCGACGGTTTGATTCGCCCGCATCGTGATCGGATTGAGAATCATGCCGCTTTCAGATCGCTTGACAAGTTCGACATTTGCCGCTTGCGCTTCAATCGACATGTTTTTATGAAGAATGCCGATGCCGCCTTCGCGGGCAAGCGCAATCGCCAGCGTCGCTTCCGTCACGGTATCCATCGCCGCAGAAATGAGAGGAATATTTAAAACAATATTGCGGGAAAGTTTCGTCGTGACATCGACATCACGCGGCAACACGTTCGATTTTTTCGGAACGAGAAGCACATCATCAAACGTAATTCCTTCACCGATGAATTTTTTATTTTGCATGAACATTCTAATGATTACACATACGCCGGAATTCCGGTTATATCTTCACCGACAATCAACGTATGCATTTCGTGCGTGCCCTCGTACGTTTTGACCGATTCGAGATTCGCCGCGTGGCGCATCACCGGGTACTCGTCGAGAATGCCGTTCGCTCCGAGAATTTCCCGAGCACACCGCGCAATATCCAGAGCGATGGCAACGTTGTTTCTTTTCGCAAGCGACACCTGCTGGAACCGAAGTTTCTTCTGATCTTTCAAACGACCGAGCTGGAGACAGAGAAGTTGTGCTTTCGTAATTTCGGTCAGCATGTAAACTAATTTTTCCTGTGTCAACTGGAATGATGCAATCGGCTTGCCGAATTGAATCCGCGACTTCGCATAACTGAGCGCGGCATCGTAACATGCCATCGCCGAACCGATACCACCCCAGGCAATGCCGTACCGCGCCTGATTCAAACACATGAGCGGAGATTTCAATCCTTCCGTTTTCGGAAATTTATTTTCCTTCGGAATTATGCAATCCTGCAAAATCAATTCCGACGTCACCGATGCACGCAATGAAAGTTTACCGGTCATTTCGGGAGCGGTGAATCCTTTCGTTCCTTTTTCCACGAGGAAGCCGTGTACGACGCCGTTCATTTTTGCCCAGACGACGGCAACATCGGCAATGGTGCCGTTCGTAATCCACATCTTGGCACCGTTAAGAACGAAACAATCCTTTTTTTCTTCGGCACGTGTAATCATCCCGCCGGGATTCGAACCGAAATCCGGCTCCGTCAAGCCGAAGCATCCGATCTTCTCGCCGGTCGCAAGTTTCGGAAGCCAGTAATCTTTTTGTTCCTCGGAACCGAATGTATAAATCGGATACATCACGAGAGCGCTCTGGACGGATGCAAAACTGCGCACGCCGCTGTCACCTCGCTCCAATTCCTGCATCACCAAACCGTAGGCGACGTTATTCATCTCCGCGCAGCCGTATTTTGCAGGCAAGGTGGAGCCGAACATGCCAAGCTCCGCCATTTTTGGAACAAGTTCCTTGGGAAACGATCCGGCGCGGTTATGTTTTTCGATGATGGGAATAACATTGTCATCGACAAACTCGCGCACGGTATTACGAACAAGAATCTCTTCTTCACTGAGAAGAGTTTCGATATTATAGTAGTCAACACCTTGAAATTTTGTCATGGTAGGTCTTTCTTGGTATTACAAAAACGCCCCATCCAGTTTGAATGAAGGCGTATCATGGATAATGATGGCTCAAAATTACGAAAATACGGTTGGAAAAGCAAACAACAATGAACCTACTCTTTGGGAAGCAGTTCTACTGCTGACGAAATACGTTCTGGTCGGAAGTAGAACTTCCTCTCAATATCAGCATTAAAAAAGGAACCTCTGGCAGATGAGCTTATTAACTCAACAGCAAGAGGTTCTCGAATACTTTTCCTGAAAAAATATTACTTCATCAACACGATTTTCTGAGTAGCTGTAAAGTTATCCGCTTTCATGTGAACAAAATACACGCCGCTCGTCACCGGCAATCCGTTCGCATCACGTCCATCCCATTGCACCGAGATACTGCCCGCCGCCTGTTGCCCGTTCATTAACGTGTTCACTTTTTGTCCAAGCACGTCATAGATCGTCACCTCCACCGAACTCGTCTTCGGCACATCGACGGTGAAGCGTGTCGTCGGGTTGAACGGGTTCGGATAATTCTGTCCCAATGCGAAAACTTTCGGGATATTGGCTCCGTCGTTCAATGTCAATACAACAGCTTTCACACTCGAATTGGTAATTTTTATACTGCTTCCCGAACCGTTCAAGGAACCAAGCAATTGTCCTTGCTGTGTACGTGCCGCCATCTTCATTCCCGCCAACGCGGCTTTCGCCCCTTCGAGACTAATCGTCACCGGATATGCATTCGATTGAATATCAATCGTATATTCAATTTTTGTATTATTCACTACGGCAGGATATGTTTCCACCATCCGTCCCGAGCTGTACCGCGCATCGAACACGGAGAGTTCCGCCATCGACGGCGGCATCTCGTACGAGCTTAATGCACTCTTCAGCATACTCTCGCTACCAAGATACAATGTCTGGTTTCCGCTTTTCGAATCCCTCACGATCAGTTGGTTCATTTGTGCAATATCTGATTCTGCTTGATCATCCTTCGGCAATATCGAAGTTGATGTTAGTTCCAACACTGCATTCGGTCCAGTGGTTGCCACTTTCACCCAATATCCGCGCCCAGGTAACAATGTGTTGATAATATTATAACCGCTGCCGTTGTATCCGAAGAATTGTGACATCAAACTGACATTGATCGGCGTGATAGATCCCCACGGTACTGGTCCTGACGGCGTGCCGATCAAATTCCATCCGTTCGTCACAGTGTCAAATAAAATGTTGATAGGAGTTCCCGGAACTCCTGCATATATTCGACTATTATACTTCAGAAAGTAACCGACACCATTCCGCAAGGTTGTCACTATCTGAAAGTGTCCTCCTACATACCCGAATACCGGAGAAATTGCTCCGGGAAAAACTACCGTCGCGCTATAGTCATTATTCGGCGGTATGGTCGATACCGAAACGAGATTCCATCCCGTTGTTGCATAGTACGCCGCACCCGGTGTAAACTTCACACACATCCCCGATTTTGGTCGTATCTCAATCGGATACCCGCTCTGATTCAAGAAAATATAACCCGGCGTCGCCCCATAATATCCGGCAGTGATATGATTCGAGTCTGCCTGCATACCGACCAACGCAGCAGAATCCTGACCTTGTGGTCCGATAATATCGTATTCGTACTTGATTGTCTCGTCACAACGGTTCAAGATCACACGGAATGTCGTATAATCTGGTACAGGATTTCTCGTTACCTCGTCAAATGTGCCGATAGAATCCCATTCGACAATGAACTGACACGGATCACCGCCGTTACCATAACGGATATTGCCGTATTGTCCGGCAGAGTCACCGAGAATAAAATCTGAATAGTATGGTGCAATCAAATTCTTCGGCGGAAGACCCCTGCTCTGACCGAGTTCATCCCCGCGCCCGTGTCGTTGTGCCATCGGGAAAGTCCATGTCTGAGTGTACGCACCGCCGGAATTAATATCCAGTGTGTCGGTTGCTGTCTTCGATAATGCGATTGCTCCGTTCGCACCGATCCACACGTAGCGAGCTGTATCACCGAAAATTGTCATCGGACCGCTGGGGATTGCAAACGGTCCTGCCTGACCGTCGTCCGCCGGATTGATTGTCGGAACTTCATCGAAAAATTTCGATGGATTAATTGCCGTTCCCGTACCGGCTATACTTGTCTGTGTCGGGCAAACCGAAAATGTGTCGATCTCATAATATGCGTTTATCAGATTGATGATACGGTATTGATGAAACGGAGAACTCGCAGCAGCTCCTTCGTTATCAACTGTTGTAACAGAAAAATCAATGGTGGATCCCGCAGGTTTGCCGGGAATATATCCTTCCCATACATCGCCAATAACATTATCCATCGGAATAGGAGTTTGCACGATCCCATTGAGTGACCAGGTGATGGCCGCGTTCGCGATCCCGGCCAATCCCGGATTTGCAAAATCGCAATCATCGGCAGCGATTTCGACAAGCTGGGGATCAGTTGAAAACGTGTTGTGTGGAATAACATAATCCTTGACAACCGGCGGTGTATTCGATGTCGCAGTCATTGTATACCACCAGTTGTACATACCAACGTATGTTGAGTCCGGACCAAACCCGCCGCGGGCAACCCAACCGTGCTTGACTTCGTCAATTGGCACGCCCGAGCAGTTGGATGGCGATGAATCGTGTTCGTAAAATTTCCAATCGCGGGATGGATAATTTTCATCGGAAGTGTTTACCATAAAACCGGCAGCCCACCATTCAGTGCGAGTATCCGGATAGACATGTGCATTCGGTGAATTTATTTTCATAGAGATGAAGAATACCTGCCCGACGCTGACACTGCACGGAAATCCATAATCCAGCAACGCCACATGATTGATCGAATTTGCATGGTCAATAACTTCATGACCGCCAGGTCCCCAAAGAGATGCACCAACCGGAGGAGTTGCCGTACCGTAAGCTATCGTTGAATGGAATGTTCCGGGAAAAGGCTTTGCATCTTCCGGAAACGCTGCGATGCCTTGATCGGCATCAGTTGTGTCAATCCAGTATCCCCAGTTCTGACATGGAGGATCGAACGGTCCGGGACGAATGCCGGGACCATACGTCGGTCCGATATTGGACTGATGAATACTGATGATCAATTCGGAATCTAACGCCCCAACGTCGCCCGATTCCCAGAATATTGTATCGATCCTCCCTGTCGCCTGAGCAACATACCACTGTCCTAAAACATCTTTATGATATCCGGTGAAGACTTGCGTGGGCGGATATTTTGATTCCGTATATCCGTATATAACGGGATTCGAACAACCTGTCGTTGCGTTGACAGAGCGGTCAGAAGATTTTTTCAACCGCCGTGCGATCAACCGGGAAGCAACTTGTCCTTTTTTGAGCGGAATCACTTCCTGATTCGGCGAAATGAGATACCGTTGTTGTGCAAAACCTAAACTGCTCAACAACAACGTTGAGAGAATCAAAGACAAGTATCGCATAAGAATTCCTCCTTACAAGAGAAGACCGTTACAATAGTCTCCGTTCACACCCGGTAGCAGGTATTTTGATTTCCTAAGACAGCGAGGAACAATAGAATCGGAATGATAAGCACATTATAGAAGATTTTTAACAAATGTCAATCGGCATTTTTTGAACAAAATGCCGGATTTTCCACATTAATCGACCGAAAGGCCGTACTCCTTTATTTTCAGATAGAGACCTTTCTCGCTGATATTCAGTGCTTCGGCAGTTTTCTTCCGGTTGCCGTTGAACATTTTGAGAACTTTTTCGATATGCACACGCTCCACATCTTCCATGGTCATCGACTCGGAAACAGATTCTGCCTGTCGTTCCGGAAGATGGAGATCGGATGCTTCGATCATTTGATTCGGTGAGAGGATGACGGCTCCCTCGATCATATGTTCCAGCTCGCGCACGTTGCCTGGCCAATCGTACTTCATCAATTTTTCCAGCGCTTTCGCACTGAGCGTTTTTGTTTCTTTCGACTTGGATTTTTTCTTCAAAAAATAATCCACCAGCAAAGGAATATCGTCGGGATGATCTTTTAACGCGGGGATGCGAATGGTCACAACTGTCAGACGATAGAGCAAATCTTCGCGGAAGCGGCCTGCACGGGATTCTTCCTGAAGATTTTTATTCGTTGCGGAAATGACGCGCACATCGGCTTTCAATTCGTTCGTTCCGCCGACGCGCCGGAAATCTCCCGTTTCCAAAAACCGCAGAAGCTTCGGCTGGATAACCGGGCTGATGTCGCCCACTTCATCCAGAAAAAGAGTGCCGCCGTTGGCAACTTCCACCAGGCCTGGCTTGGTCGAGTAGGCATTCGTAAACGCTCCCTTTTCGTGACCGAACAATTCGCTCTCCAGCAATGTGTCGGGGATGGAAGAACAATTCACGGGCACGAATGGCCGATTGATACGCGGACTCGCTTTGTGAATGAGATTGGCAATGAGTTCTTTGCCGGTACCGCTCGGACCAAGAATCAAGACGATCGAATCACTTTGGGCAACACGTTCCGCGTTTTCGAGGACTTGACGGAACGCCGGGTTATCACCGATGATATCCGACGAGCCAATCTTCCGGGAAAGTTCCGTTTGCAGTAATTTATTATCGATGGCAAGTTTTTTTCTTTCGATAGCGCGTTCGATCGTCTGCTCAATCTGATCGATGTCGTACGGTTTGCCAAGTACTTCGTACGCGCCGAGCTTCGTCGTTTCAACCGCCATTTTCAGATCGGCATATTGCGAAAGGATAATGACCTGTGACGAGGGGGAATGTTCCTGAATAAATTTCAATACTTCACGGCCGTCCACACGGGGCATTTTCATATCGAGCAGGACGACATCGTAGAGAGTTTTCTGGATGAGATTGATGGCTTCGACACCATCGAAGGCAAGATCGACTTCAAACATTCCGGGCTGCTGTAATTCTTCCCTCAACAGCGTGGTCAGCGCAGCTTCGTCATCAACAATAAGAATTTTGTAACGCTGGGGCATTACACATCGACGGAAGAAACGAGTGTCACTCGCTCAACACGCGTTCAATGGTTGTCAACAAATCAACAAGATCATACGGCTTGCTGACGAAATCTTCAGCGCCGTGTTTTTTTGATTCGATTGCATTTTTCAAATCGGCAAAACCGGTCAGCATAATGACCTTCACTGTCGGTTGATTTTTCTTGATAAACTTCAGCACTTCAAACCCGTCAACCTTCGGCATCTTGATATCAAGGAGCACCAGGTCGAATTTTTTATTCTGAATGGAAGTGATTGCCTCATCGCCATCGGCTGCGGCCACCACATCATAACCGCCGCTGGCAAGCTCGCTGCTTAACACGGACCGCAATGCCTCTTCATCATCGACGACAAGAATTCGACTTTTTTCTGCCATTATATCCCTTTTATCTTGGAAATGGAAGTTTAATCTAAATGTGCCAAAAGGTAATCAAATCGACAAACAAAAGCAATAAAAAGAAACTTTTCCCGTATCAATATCACACGACAACATTCGAGCGTAGTCGGGATGCCGGGATTTGAACCCGGGACCTCCTGCGCCCAAGGCAGGCGCGCTAGCCAAGCTGCGCTACATCCCGATTGAATTTCAACTCATTTTCACGAACTCTTCTAAAAACCAGCCATCTTTTAGAATGTTATGAATTTGAATCAATAATATACAAAAATTATTGAGACACAACAAAATCGGGTTTACTTTTCAATGCCGCCCGACCGCCGTTATTTCTCTGCTTGAAAATAGAACAATGTTGTGGTATATTAGTTTAACGGCGATTTCAAAATCTCGCTCTATTGTCTTCATCAGAAAACCTTGTTCTTACATTCTTTCATCTATTCTTCGTTCGTGAGATGAATAGGAAAAAATAAGAACAAGGTTTTTGCTTTTTTGTACGGTTGTTCATTATTCACTGAAGGGAAAATTCAAACAATCATTGTGAGAGCTTACATGAAAAAGCTAATTTTTTCGGTCGTCTTGTTATCCACCCTATTCTCTTCACAGAATCTCTTCGCACAAAATCATCGCGGGTTCGAGAAAGCGCTCGTCCAAATGGAAATGAATCGGTACAAGTCGAATCTGCGGAGGATAACGACGGGAACTTCCGCTACGACGATCATCGACGTCAAATATTACAGACTTGATGTAACGATTACGACAACACCACAATACCTGAAAGGCAGCGTTCTCATGAATGCTGTCAGTAACCAGAATAATCTCAGTACAATTTCGATCGATCTGATGAACCAACTGCATGTCGATTCCGTAAAAGTCGGCAGCACGACTGTCAGCGCCGTTCAATCTCCATCATATTTCACAGTGACACTCGACCGTGTGTACAATCAAGGCGAGCTGATAAGCGTGCAAATATTTTACCAGGGGATACCGGGAAGCAGCGGGTTCGGCAGTTTTGAATATTCCACTCATTCATCCGTTCCGTGGGTTTGGTCGTTGAGCGAACCGTACGGAGCAAAAGATTGGTGGCCCTGCAACGACGATCCTGCCGACAAAGCGGATTCCGTCGATATGTTTGTCACCTGCGATTCGACATACAAAGTCGGTTCGAACGGAAAACTGATTTCCGTCAACAACAACGGAAACGGAACACACACCGTGCACTGGCACGAAAGTTATCCGATTTCCACCTATCTTGTATCGGTTGCCATAACAAATTATGCCGAATTTTCCAACTGGTTCAAGTACACTCCCACCGATTCCATGCAGGTATTGAATTATGTTCTTCCCGAACATCTCGCCAGTGCGCAATCTCAATTACCGAAAGTTGTCGATGAACTGAATATTTATTCGAACCTGTTCGGACTCTATCCGTTCATCACTGAAAAGTACGGGCATTCCGAATTCGGCTGGGGCGGAGGCATGGAACATGAAACGATGACATCGTTAGGCGGTTTCAACGATTGGCTGACCGCTCACGAACTTGCCCATCAATGGTTCGGCGACATGATAACGACACGCACGTGGCCGAATATCTGGCTCAACGAAGGATTTGCAACATACTGTGAGCACCTGTACGAAGAGGCGGAATACGGCAATGCCTCATATTGGTCCGGCATCAACAGCAATATGTCGGATGCAAAAAATGCAACACAAAGCGTTTACGTCCTTGATACATCGAACGTCGGCCTTGTGTTCGATTGGAACAGCGTCTATGCTAAAGGATCCGTCGTGCTTCACATGCTGCGGCATGTATTAGGCGACAGCACATTCTTCCATGCGATGTACAATTACGCACATGATCCGCGGTACCGTTTCGGCAACGCAACGACTGCTGATTTCCAGGGTGTTTGCGAAACGACATCAGGCAAATCTCTTTCATACTTTTTCAATGAATGGGTTTACGGCCAGAGCTTTCCGCAGTATTCAACAGGATGGACGGTGGATTCGACCGGTAGCGGATACCTGATTACTATCGCTGTGAATCAATCCACACAAACATCCAATCCTTCATATTTCACCATGCCAATTGATTTTGATTTTTCTGCATCGGGATGGGATACGACAATCACGTTATTCAATAACGCCCAAACACAATTGTTCACGGTCATCGTACCGCACAAACCGACGTCTGTACAACTCGATCCCTCCGGTTGGATTTTGAAGAACAATACGCCGATCATTGCATTTAATCCGGTTCCCGCCGGTATAAACTTCGGTTCCGTATATCTGTTCGATTCGGTAAGCGACACAATCGTGGTCAACAATGTAAATCCGATGCCGCTCAAAATTTCATCAGCGGTTTCCGACAACAGCATGTTCATGGTAACTCCTGATAGCGCAACCATTCTTGCTTCTTCAAATCAGAAATTCATCGTCACATTTCATTCGACAACCGTAGGAGCGCAATCGGCACATCTTTATTTTTATCACAATGCTTCCGGTTCACCCGGCACGATTAATATTTCGGCCATAGCTTCTCATCGAACATTTTCCTATGTAAGCGGATGGAATATGGTTTCGGTGCCGGTGATTGTTTCGGATAATCGCTCTGCTACGGTATTTCCATCCGCACAAATGCCGGCATTTTTCTACAGCGACATTGGGAAATATGGTACGAGCGATACACTGCAAGAAGGAGTCGGCTACTGGCTGAAATACGATTCCGCACAGCAAACGATCATCGACGGAATTGCTATCGATGTTGATTCAATAGCTGTTCATTCCGGATGGAATATGATCGGTTCAATCTCACAACCGATCGCAACGATGGACATTGAATCGAATCCGCCGGGCATGACCACCTCGAAATTCTTCGGCTACAACCGTAAATATTTTATTAGCGATACATTAATGCCGGCAAGAGGATACTGGGTGAAGTCAAATGAAAGCGGACAGATTATTCTTTCATCTTCACATTTTTCCGGCAATGCGAATCGAATCCGGATCATGCCGGACGCAGATCTGCCGCCACAATCACCATCCGAAAATCCCGGGACATCGATACATCAATTTCCGAAAGAATTTGCGCTCGAACAAAATTATCCGAATCCCTTCAACCCGAGCACGACATTCACCTATGCACTTCCGAAGAGTGCATTTGTCAGATTGCGGATATTTAATTTCCTGGGACAGGAAATTGCACAACCGGTCAATGAAGAGCAAGATGCCGGATACAAATCGGTCGAATGGACACCGTCACATATTGCTTCGGGAGTGTATCTGTACCGTATCGATGCAATACCCGCCGATCATCCGGAAGAAATATTTTCGAGCATGAGGAAGATGGTTTTGCTGAAGTAGTATGGAAACGATAATTTCACAATGCACCGATCCATTCTTGCTTTTTTCATGAAATTTCATCTTCTTAAAGCATGAGATTATCTTTTGGCTTGAAGGAATACACTCCCAACTCATGACTTTTTTAAATCCTCTCGTTCTCTTTGGGCTGATTGCCGCGGCAGTCCCCGTTCTTCTTCATCTTCTTAATCTTCGCAAGCTTCGTACCATTGAATTCAGCACGCTGACATTCCTCAAAGAACTTCAGCAAACGAAAATCCGGAAACTGAAACTACGGCAGTTGTTGTTGCTGATTGTCCGCACATTATTAATAGCGTTCATCATTCTTGCCTTTGCGCGTCCGGCGCTGCGCGGAACATTTCTCGGCGGAATCGGCACGCAAACACATTCCACTATCGTCATCATTTTCGATGACGGGTTCGCGATGCAGGCAAACGACGAGCAGGGAGAACGACTCAAGCAGGCAAAAACTGCGGCAGAACAAATTCTGGATATTGTCAAAAACGGCGATGAATTATATTTGCTGAAATTATCCGACCTTCCCCGCGTGACGATCAATCCGGCGGCTCATGATCCGAATGTCCTTCGTACCGTTCTTCGCGAAACGCAATTCTCCGAAATTCATCATACACTGCAGGAGGCGTTCACAGCATGTTTGGGGCTGCTCCGGCATTCGGTTAATGTCAACAAAGAAATTTACGTCGTCGGAACGTTACAGAAGACATTATTTGCACTGTCGCAAAACCGACAGACCGGAGATTCGCTTCTCGATCAGCATGCCAAAATATTTCTTTGTCCGATAGGATCGAAAACTATCGAGAATGTCGCCGTCGATTCCGTCGATGTGAAAACGGTGATTTTGGAAAAAGACAAACCGGCAACCGTGTATGCATCGTTCAGAAATTTCGGCAGCACAACGTTGAATAATTATGTCGCAAGTATTTATCTCGACGGTGTAAAGGCGGCACAGGGAAATATTTCAACGGAGCCCTTCGGATCGGCTTCGCTCCGCTTTTCCGTCATCCCGAAACGCTCCGGCTTTTTAAGCGGATACGTAGAATTGGAAACCGATGCCATCGAAACCGACAATCGACGCTATTTCACGATGTATATTCCCGATCAGATTAATACCACTATTGTTGGAACCGATGATGCGGCAAATAAATTTCTTTCACTTGCGCTTCACGCAGGAAGCGGCACCGGCGATCATTCACTTCTCACGCTTCAACAATTTCCGGAAGAGAAACTTCCGCAAATCGATCTGAATCATGTCGACGTACTGGTCTGTACGAACATTCGCTCAATGAGTTCAAACGATGCAGGACGGATACGATCGTTCCTTGAAAACGGCGGCGGGCTCATTCTTTTCCCGGGCAACGGCATGGATCTCCGAAATTACAACACATCGTTTCTTCCATTGCTGGATATACCGCCGATCGAAGGAATGATGTCGGCGCAAGGCAACGGAATTTCGTTTCAGAATATCGATCTCGACCATCCGTTATTCGCTACGATCTTTGAACAGGAACGAACAACGAATAAATCGAATCAGCACACGATCGAATCTCCGGCAATCCGTCAGGCAGTTCACCGGCAGACAGGAAAGCACGGACAAACGGTCATCGGTATGAGTAACGGCGATCCGTTCCTCAGCGAACACACACTTGGCAACGGAAAAATATTGGTTTATTCCGTTTCACCGACGCTGTCGTGGTCCGATTTTCCGGTGAAAGGAATATTCGCGCCGTTGATGTATCGATCGATCATTTATGTCTCACCGAAAGAACATCGCCAATCGTCATATATGACCGGCATGCAACCGGTACTGACAATCCCGCACACGACCGGAACGGCGGAAAAGCAATTTACGATGAAAGCGCCGGATGGCAATGAAGAAATCGTTCGGCCTTCAATTGCTTCGGCTCACGGCAGTGAATTTACTGCTGCGCTGACCTGTACTTCGCCTCTTTTGAAGACATCGGGAATTTACGGTGTCAAAAACGGCACGACCACCATTTCGGAATTTGCCGTTAACATCGATCCTCAAGAATCGGACACACGTCTTGCAAAGAGCGACGAGATGGAACCGCTCTGGAAACATTTCGGTATCGAATCGGGGCGCATCGAACAGATAACAAAAGGAGAACAAATTCAATCAACCGTTCTGCAGTCGCGGTTCGGAACGGAACTCTGGAGATACTGCATCGGAATAGCTCTCCTGCTCGCGTTGCTGGAAATGGCCATTGCCCGCGACAGCCGCAAAGCACTTCAACAAATTTAACATGATGACATTATGAAACTGAATTCTTTTGAAACGGATGAACGTGAAGACGCGATTGTTGTCGGATTGGTCACACGGGCAACAACGCGGGCGCAGGTCAATGAATATCTCGATGAATTGATTTTGCTCACCGACACGGCAGGCGCCGATGTGAAACACAAATTCACGCAGGAACGCGACCGGATCGATCCGGCAACGTTCATCGGCAGCGGCAAAGCACAGGAAATCGGCGAGATGGTGGTCAACGAAAAGATCGATTGCGTGATTTTTGATGATGACCTTTCTCCGGTGCAGATTCGTAACCTCGAAAAAGTCATTCCATGTAAAATCATCGATCGCAGCGCTTTGATTCTCGACATTTTTGCGTCACGTGCAAAATCCAAAGAGGCGATGACGCAAGTCGAGCTTGCGCAGTTGCAATATTCACTTCCGCGATTGACGCGGCAATGGACACACTTGTCGAAACAATACGGCGGCGTCGGCACGAAAGGTCCCGGTGAAACGCAAATTGAAACAGACCGCCGGGCAATCCGCTCAAGAATTTCGCTGCTGAAAGAAAAACTGCAGCGAATCAGCAAGGAACGGGAAGTCCAGCGTAAAGGCCGCAAGGAACTGACGCGCGTGGCGATGGTCGGCTATACGAATGCCGGCAAATCGACATTGATGAGAACATTATCCGGCGCGGATGTATTTATCGAAGACCGGCTGTTTGCTACGCTCGATACGACCATTCGCAATGTCTCCATCACACCGTCAAAAAGCATTTTGCTGTCGGATACGGTCGGATTTATACGAAAATTGCCGCCGCATCTGATTGCTTCATTCCGCAGTACGCTTGCTGAAACTGCAGAGGCGGATATTTTGCTTCACGTCATCGACGTCAGCCAGCCGCGGTTCGAAGAACATATTGCCGTCGTGAATGATACGCTCGATAAACTCGATGCTTCCGGAAAACCGGTGATTCATGTTTTTAATAAAATCGACAAGCTTTCCGACAGGTCGATTATTAAAGAGCTTACGTTGCAATACGATCATCCTGTATTTATTTCTGCTGAGCGCGGTATCAATATTCCAAGCTTAACTTCCGAAATTGCAGAATTGATGGAACACGATATTTCGGAACAGACGATTACCATCCATCAATCGGATTACGGAACAATTGCAAAACTCCATGAGATTGCCGACATCACGAAACAGGAATATGAAGACAATTCGATACGAGTTCATTTTCGTGTGAGTCAGAAAAACATGGAGCGGCTGCAAAAACTTTTAGGACGAAAAATCATCAAACACAAAGAATAATTATGTTAACCACAGCGATCGAAGCAGCAAAAGAAGCGGGGAAATTTCTCAAACAGAATGTGGGAAAAGTAAAAAACATTCAGCTCAAAGGCGGAGAAGAAAAAAATCTCGTCACGGAAATCGATAAACGATCGGAAGAGATCATTATCGATATCATCAAGAAACATCATCCGGGGCACGACATTCTCGCCGAAGAAAGCGGCGCAGGCCGCGGGCAAACGTCGGAGTTCCGGTGGATCATCGATCCGCTCGACGGGACGACAAATTTTACACACAGCTTCCCTGTTTTCTGCGTCTCCATCGGCGTCGAGCATAAAGGAGAATTGATTGCCGGAGTTATTTACGATCCGAATTTCGACGAGCTATTCACCGCCGAACGCGGCAACGGCGCGTTCCTCAACGGTAAACGGATTCATGTCTCACGCACCGACACGCTCAAGCGAAGTTTGCTCGTTACCGGTTTTCCGTACAACGTCACGGACAATCCGGACAATGCGATTGAACATTTCATACAATTTTTAATGGAATCGCAGGCGGTGCGGCGAATGGGTTCTGCGGCAATTGATCTTGCGTATGTCGCGGCGGGACGCTACGAAGGTTTCTGGGAAGTGGCTCTCAATCCGTGGGATATGGCAGCGGGCGCATTGTTGGTGACGGAAGCGGGCGGCATGCTCTCCGATTTTTCCGGCAACCCGTTTTCGGTTTACAGGAAACAGGTTCTTGCGACAAACGGATTGGTGCATGAAGAAATGAAAAAAATTCTTACGCGGTCATCCGCTAGCGAGCCTCCCAAAAAATAAAAAGAAGAGTTACTCTCTTTTTTAAATTTTTAATTACTAATTATTAATTGATAATGATTAATTCTTAATTGATAATTAGCAATTAGTCATTTTCAATTAACCGTTATCAATTTACTATTCAATATTTTACCTTCCGGTCGCAAGCTCGAAGAGCAACCGACCCATCACTGCTAAAAACGTTCCGCCGAAGAATACCCACATTGCCGCAATGGATAACCGTTCCCGCGTTAATTTTTTATCGATCGTTACTGCCGGATACGTTTTGATTGCCATATCGCCGGTGATGTTGATGCGGCACGAAAGGCGGACATTTTTTGGGATGAGCCGCGCGTAAAACGGGACAAGCCCGACAAGTGCGGTATCTTCCATCGGGGTGATCGGCGGCGCGCCCTTGCCGTCGACAACTTCGACACGGCACGTGCCGCACAATCCGTTGCCGAGACAATTCAGCAGTTTATCTTTGCCGACATACGGCGAGATGCCGTTTTTCAGTAAAACTTTTCTGAGATTGGCGCCTTCCGGAGCATCAATTATTTTTCCTTCATTGACCAGCGTGATAACGGGCATTCAAGAACTCCAAATTTCTGATGATAGAACAGTTTACAGGTGAGAAAAAGATAAAAAAAATCCGGGAATATTCAAAAACAAAAGTATGTAATTGGTTTCCCGAAGTCTCCCGTCTTTCCGAAATGATTCTATTCGGAAACTGAACGAAGCAAGCTCGGTATGGATGCTGAACAAGAGCAATTCAGCAAGACGGGGCATAATAAATTGACTTACTACCAAAACAAAATTGTGATATGTTTTTAGATGACAGTTTAATTTCGTTTCCCGATCGCAATCAATGCCTTGGAAGAATTTGTCTCTCCAACAGCTACCACCATGTCTCCTTTTATTGCCACAGATACGTAATCTCCCGACTCTCCTTCAAAGTATGTTTGCCATGTGCTTCCATTATAATGGGCTAAAAGATTAAATATCCCGACAACAAAAACATCGTTCGCACCATTACCACGAACATGATTCGTGTGGGCGCTAATCCCTAAATTAATTTGGCTCCATCCCGATGCTGTGCTTTTAAATAAACCATCTCCACAAGCGTAGATCGGACTACTATTACTTCTCCAGACCGATTCAACTTCATTACCGACCCACTGGATTGTATCGACCTTATTTGTGTCCGTTATTTTTAGTATTTCGTTTCCGCCAGGCTGAAAAGGATATGAGACTGCACAATAGATTGTCTCATTTCCGTTTGATGAATTAATTATACCCCACACATCGTCTATGTTTGTGTTCGTTCCACTTTCGAGCTTAATCCAACTACTGCCATTGTAATGGGCTAATCCACCGTTTGCCCCCCCGCCGTAAAGATTTTGATCCGATGTACCCCAAAGTTTTCCAATGCCTTGATTTGGGCCAAGCACGGGTGATGGGTTCCCTGGATAACCGCTGACCCAATAGGACGTAAGCATAGTGTCGTGGCCGTCCCAGATGAATGCGTTTCCATCTGCAAGCCAAATATCTGTTGAAGAAAAAGCATCAACCCCTATTATTGGTCGAATGTTTTCCAAGAATCCTCCTTGTGTGTAAGCATACACTCTACGAAAATTCCATTCTTTCCCGTTCCATATTGCTACACCGTATGGCTGCGGGTCGAGTTGTGCCGCCGAATCATTCAAATAAATTTCACCCACAGCGTACACAAGGGAGTCATTAATGATTACCACATCGTTGAGTATACTGGAATTGCCGTCACCGAACGTAAACGTTTGCCATACAAAATTATGGCTTGTCGTATCTTGAACAATAACTGTTTTCGGTTCCGTCCCGTTATTGCACGACAACGAGAAGAAGCTTACAACAAACAGAAGTACCGGCAAAAGCCGTTTCATACATTACCCGTTCGGTCTCCATGGATGCACGCCCTGCTCATCGATCATCGCTTTTATTAATGGTGTTTGCTTGACCGGATTCGGGGAAACAGTAAATGCTTTTTCCACACGTCGAATTGCGTCATGCAATTTCGACTCGTCATCGGCATATAACGTGGCAAGACTTGTTCTGGCATCGACACGGTCACCTATTTTTTTATGAAGAAGAATTCCCGCCTTCGGATCGATCGGATCGCTGATCGTCATCCGTCCGGCGCCGAGCAGAATTCCTGCAAACCCGATCTCCATCGCATCGACGGCGCTTACAGTGCCGGCCGATGAACTTTTCACGTCGCATTGAAACTTACTTTTGGAATATTTTCCCGGATTTTCCAGATACGAAATATCGCCATGCTGAAGCTTCACCATCGCGAGGAATTTCTTCCACGCCGCGCCCGAACGAATTGTTTCCCGGCATTGCTGCATGCCTTCTTCTACCGTTTTTGCTTTTCCGCCGAGCATCACCATGGCGCCGCCAAGAACGTACGTCACTTCCATTAAATCTGAAACATTTTTTCCCCGCATGCACTCGACACATTCCACCACTTCCAGCCAATTCCCGACGGCAAAACCGAGCGGCTGGTTCATATCGGTCAGAAATCCGACCGTTCGCTTGCCGAATTTTTTCCCGACCGCAATCAGCATGTGCGCAAGCCCGATCGCTTTCTCATCCGATTGCATGAACGCCCCGCGTCCGGTCTTCACATCGAGCACGAGCGCATCAATCCCTTCCGCAAGTTTTTTACTCATGATGCTTCCGGCAATGAGCGGAATGCTTTCCACCGTGCCGGTCACATCGCGCAACGCGTACATCCGTTTGTCTGCCGGCGCGATTTCTTTCGTCTGCCCGATCATCACGACGCCGGTTTCTTTGATGACGGATTTGTATTCATCGAGGGAAAGGTCGGTCCGAAAGCCGGGGATCGATTCAAGTTTGTCGAGTGTGCCGCCGGTGTGCCCGAGCCCGCGGCCGGAAATCATCGGCACGGGAACGCCGCACGCCGCAACCATCGGTGCAAGAATCAGGGAAACTTTATCGCCGACGCCGCCGGTGGAATGTTTATCGACTTTCAACCCGGGAACGGTAGAAAGATCGACCACAATGCCGGAGTGCAGCATGATGTCGGTGAATGTTGCGGTTTCATCGAACGACATCGATTGAAAATAAATTGCCATCAGCAAAGCAGACATCTGGTATTCGGCGACGTTGCCGCCGAGATAGCCACGGATAAAAAATTCCATTTCTTCGCGCGTCAGCGTTCCGCCGTTGCGTTTCTTTTGTATGATTTCTACAGGATTAAATGTCATTATGCTTCCACTTTCACGACAAATCGTTTCTTGCACCGGTTGCATTGCAGTTCGACGGTCGCCCAGTTGTTGCGTTCATAATAGGAAATTTCCGCGAGCTCTCCGTCACAATCCGACATAATACATTGTTTGAGATCGAGCCGGTAATTTCTTTTGGGAGTTGAGTCGGTCACAATATTTTTTCTTTCTCCAGAATTCTGATTCCGGTGAGAATGCCGCAAATCGATTTCCCATCGCGGATCTCCTGCCGTTCGATCATTGCAACGGCTTCATCAAGCGGAATAAATTTCAGCGCCATGGTTTGCTCGCCTTCTTCAAGCTTTCTGCCGCCTGCCGCTTCCGATAATCCTGTCGCAAGATAAATATGAAGAACCTCGGTACAGAATCCGGGTGTCGTGTAGATTGCCGTCAGTTTTTTCCAGTGTTGAGCGTGATAACCGGTTTCTTCTTCAAGTTCACGCTGTGCGCAATGCAGCGGATCTTCGCCGCGCTCAAGTTTTCCCGCGGGCAATTCGAGAATAAATTCATTGAGCGGATAACGATGTTGATGAACCATCATAATACGGCGATCCGGAAAAACCGCGAGCACCACAGCGCCGCCGCCATGTTCGACAACTTCGCGAACGGATTTATTTCCGGAAGGATATTCCACATCGTCGACAATGATATTGAAGACACGACCGCGATAAACGTTGTTTCGTTTGAGGAGTTTAAGATTCATTGTATATCATTTTTTTCTTGGTCGACTGCCCGGCTTATCTACAGGAATTCCTTCCTTACAAAGAGTACATTCATCAGGTTTATACGTAACAACCTGCATGGTCAACGTGGCAAAGAAATTAGGGAATTGAACACTCCCGCCGCTCCGATCGACAATTGCACAGACTCCGACAAGAATTCCGCTTTGCCGATTGACGATATCGATCACTTCACGAACGGAACCGCCGGTGGTCACAACATCCTCACAAACGAGAACGCGTTCGCCGGCAGCAATTTCAAACCCGCGGCGCAATTGCATCTCCATGTCTTTCCGCTCGGTGAACATGGTGCGCACGTTCAGTTGCCTGCCGACTTCCTGTCCGACGACGATGCCGCCGAGCGCAGGAGCGATCACCACATCGATCGGTTTGTCACGAAACGCCGCGGCGATTTCACCGCAGAGCTTCGTCGCAAATTCCGGATATTGAAGAACTTTTGCACACTGAAAATATTGCGCGCTGTGCAAACCGGACGTAAGCTGAAAATGTCCGTCGAGCAATGCTTTCGATTGTTTGAAAAGAGAAAGGATTTCTTCGTGTGTCATGTTAGAGTTTATCGATTTCGCCGGCGACTTTAAAATCTTTTTCGGTCAGCCCGCCTGCGCTATGCGTTGATAGCGTGAGGGTCACCTTGCTCCATCGTATATCGATATCGGGATGGTGATTGGCTTTTTCCGCAATCAACGCAACGGAGGTCACGAATCCCATCGCGTGGACAAAATCGCCGTGATCAAATGTCTTCCGGATTTCTTTCCCGACAAGTTTCCATTTTTTCAAACCGGACAGCGCTTTGGCAACCTCAGATTTGGTTAACAGTTTCATTAGAACTCCTTTCATAATGAAGGAACGGAAGAATGATGATCGATCATTTTTTTCCATTCACTTCGCAAAACAATATGTTTTGAATCGACGGCGCGATCGATCGCAAGAATACCGTCGAGATGGTCGATCTCATGTTGAAGCAATTCCGACAAACTGCCGTCCGCGGTTAACGTTTTCCTCTTCCCGGATTCATCCTGAAAACGAATGGTAATAGTCGTGGAGCGTTTCACTTTCACAAGAATGTCGGGAAATGAAAAACAATCATCCCACAGCGTCATCATCTGCCGGGATCGTTTTGTCATCGTCGGATTGATGATGGTAACCGGTTCATCGAGATTAAGGAACAGAATTCTCAGCGAACTGCCGATTTGCGGAGCGGCAATTCCCCTGCCGAATCCTTTCCGGTGGCGAAAGTCGGCAAGCGTATCGCGCAAATCGTTTACAGTTGAATGAATTGCCGGGTCAGAGAAATTCTTTACGCGCAAACATTTCACGCGCAACAACGGATTGCCGAGAAGCAGAATGTCTCTGATCGCCATCGGTCAATTCATGGATGGTTGAACATACGAATGGTAAACGCCGTCCAATAACCGAAGCATTGCTTTAGAAGATCGTTCCGCCGCGGCAAGCACCAGTTTGCGATCGTCTTCCGAAGAAATATAATCGGCGAGAATTTTCCGCTCACCGCCCGAGTGATAAATATCCGCCTCCTGATGAACAGTAAAGAATGAAAGCGACGTTGCATCGGTGATATCATAAAACTTTTTCAAACCATCTATCTTAACTTTCGCAACTTCCGGAATTTGGGACTCATAGGCATACAATGCCGACACACCTTCAAGAAACGAACCGTTTCGCGTGATAGAACGAAGCTCGTTGATTGCTTCTCGTGTCTCCGGAAGTAAAGGAGTCGTCTCTGCAACCTTAGCAGTTACACCCAACGATTCGGCAAACTTGATCCAGAGGCCCGGATGATTTCCTTCGCCGCGTTCTTCTTCGAGAAGATTTTCCAGAAGTTCCTGGCGAACGGCAAGGTGCGGTGTATTCGCATGTGTCGCGCTCAGCAACGTCGGAAATGCCTGCACGAAGTGATAATATTGTTTTGCATATTCACGCAATGCTTCACGACTCAGCTTGCCCATCGTCCATGTTTGATAGAACGGATGGTTCAACATACTGTTGTGCTTGATAATATTGTCAAGCTGTTGTAAGAACGAATCGGTTGATGCCATAATTTCTCCGATGATGATGGTGATGAATGATGATTTAGAAAAAACCTTCCGCCCGTCTGACTTTGCCGAGCGTTCTGCCGAGAAACCGTTCGCCGATTTCCGCAAACTTGTGTGGAATATCGCTCACGAAGAATTGTAAATTCGCTTTTTGAGAACTCGGGTTGCGCAAATCCTGTTCATCCAGCACGGACTCAACTTCAGCGGCAGTCGCAAGTCCCGAATCGATCAGGGAAATCTCGTTATCGAAAATCGAGCGAATCACTTTCTCCAAAATCGGATAATGCGTACATCCGAGAACGAGCGTGTCGATTTTTTGAAGCTTCAGAGGGAAGAGATATTCCCTGGCGATAATTTCCGTTGCCTTGTGATCGATCCAGCCTTCTTCGGCAAGAGGGACAAACAGAGGACATGCCTGCCCGATAACTGTTGCTCCGGCATCGAACTGCCGGATCGCATTCGTGTATGCGTTGCTGGCGATCGTTCCGACAGTTCCGATGACGCCAATTCGTTTCTTGCGTGTCGCCCCGACGGCGGCTTTTGCTCCCGGCACAATCACGCCCACGACCGGTACTCTCGAATGTTTCTGCACAACTTCGAGTGCAACCGACGAGACCGTGTTGCAGGCGATGACAATCATTTTGACATCATGACTGACGAGAAAGTCGGTATCCTGTGCGGCATATTCGCGGACGACCTGAGGAGATTTCGGACCGTACGGCACGCGTGCGGTATCACCGAAATAAACGATGTTTTCATACGGCAGTCGGTTGGTGAGCGCCCGGACAACGGTCAAACCTCCGATGCCGGAATCAAAAACTCCGATAGGTTTCGATTGAATGGATTTCGAAGTCATAAATAGTGTGAATAATATAGGAAAAGCGTCAAGTATTCACAAACCGGAATTATTTCGGGAGAAGTCTAACTTCATTCAAATGAACAAGATGACGAATTTTTCAGGTCAATAAAATTCAAACGAAAGCGCTATGGCTGGTTTGAGTCTCTCAAAAACATTTTGTATCTTACCTGCCATTCGGAATTCCTCAAAAGATACGGTAAAAGGCGATTTTTCTTCAATAAAATTCAAAGGTCAGCTTGATGGAACGATTTGTCATTTTATTATTGCATTTCCTCGGTTTCGGACTTCTCGTCACGGTGAACGCTGCCGGCTTTATCATCAACCGGCAATATAAAAAAGCCCCCGATCTTCAATCGAAAGCCGTTCTTCTCCGGGCAATGAAACCGATCGGACTGCTGAGTCCCATAGGTGTTTTGATCATGCTCATCACGGGCATCGGCAACATGCATGCGTTGGGTCTCGGCATTCTGGATTTGGGATGGTTGACCGCCAAAATTATATTTTTCGCGATTGCCGTCATCAGCGGCATCGTGCTCGGCATTCAATCCGGTAAACGCGGCAAGATGGTACAACAAATGATTCAGGGACAGGCGCCTGCCAACGCGAATGAACTCTTGAACAGTTATGACCGGCAGGTTTCGTTATCGTATATCGTGATGCCGTTATTGATCATTATCATTCTTGCACTTTCGGTTTACGGAAAACTCGGAGGACAATAGTTCGTGCGTGAGTATTTACTCTATAGTAACGGTAATTTTATTCCATCGTCTTCGAAACTGACATTCGATTCGATCAATCCGTTTAATCAGGAAGTCGTAGCACGCGTTGCACGTGCGAATGTCGATGATACGAAGATAGCCATTACCGCGGCACGTTCGGCGTTCGATAACGGACCGTGGCAGAAGATGTCACGCGAAGAGCGAAGCGCACTTATTAAAGCGGCTTCAGACAAGATCAACGAGCGCAAATCGGAACTCGAACAGCTTGAAATCGAAGACTCCGGCTCGACACTCAGAAAAGTGAAAGATGATATCTACCTGAGTGCGCGGGCGATGAATTATTTTTCCAAGCTGGCTCTGCTCGATCCGGTCACACCGGTCGAAGGGCTTTCCAAGCCGGGATTCAGCAAAAACCTTTTGGTGCGCGAACCGGTCGGAGTGGTCGCCGCAATTACGCCGTGGAATTTTCCGTTGAAGATGGCTGTTTGGAAATTAGGTCCGGCGCTTGCCGCCGGGAATACGGTGGTTTTGAAACCGTCGGAAGTAACGCCGGTCACCGCCATGGAACTTGCGAAAATATTTCACGAGGTCGGTTTTCCGCCGGGCGTCGTCAACATTATTCCCGGATTCGGCAATGAAATCGGCGACGAGCTCACTTCCAATCCGATGGTGGATAAAGTTTCGTTCACCGGCTCGACCGCCACGGGAAAACGCATCATGGAACACGCCGCACGATCATTGAAGAAATGCACGCTCGAATGCGGCGGGAAATCCGCAAATATCGTTCTCGATGATGCAGATTTGAATATTGCGATCGATGGAACGCTCTACGGCATCTTTTATCACCAGGGGCAATGTTGCGAAGCGGGTTCGCGGTTATTTCTGCATGCATCGATTCATGATGAATTTGTACAGCAATTGATCGCCAAAACAAAAAAGATGAAAATCGGCGACCCCAAAAGCTTCGAAACGCACATCGGACCGGTGGTTTCTCAAACCCAGCGTGACCGCGTATTGCAGTACATTCAATCGGGAAAACAACAAGGTGCAACGCTTGCGACCGGAGGATCTGTTCCGAACAATCCGGAATTGCAAAAAGGATTTTTCATCGAACCGACAATCTTCACCAACGTCAAGAATACGATGACAATTGCACGGGAAGAAATTTTCGGTCCCGTTCTTTCCGTTATCAAATTCAATACAATCGAAGAAGCGATCGCTCAGGCAAACGATTCGGTGTACGGCCTCGGCGGCGGAGTCTGGTCAAAGGATCAGGAAAAAGCTTTACGGGTGGCGAAACAATTACGCGCCGGAACCGTTTGGATCAACGAATGGCATTTGATTTCGGAGAAAGCGCCGTTCGGCGGCTATAAACAAAGCGGCATCGGGCGTGAATTCGGCATCGAGGGACTGCACGAATATATGGAAATGAAACATCTGCACATCGACGAGATCGGCGTGCGTGAAAAAAAACCATGGTATGATGCAGTTGTTCCGGCATCATAATCAACAATCAATCATCAGATGGAGTACATATTATGAAAACGTTTTTTGTTCTTGGCATGCTGGTCGGCTTGTTCTTCGTCGGCTGCGAAAAAAAGATCGAGCCGGTGAAAGTCGGCGAGCTGAACGATTACCGCGACCCCGCATACGGATTCAAGATCCAGTATCCGAAAGAATGGAAACAACTGGGACAGGCAGGAAAGGCGGTCTTTACAAAATCGCAGGAAGTGCTCGACAAGTTCATGGATCCACGGTCGGGTGAAGCGGGTGCACAGGTTTCCGTCGAAGTGATTCAATACGACGGCAAGAAATTCGACGATATCGTTTCACAGGCAAAAGAGGATATGAAACAAGCTGATTACCAACTCGATGCCAACGGTGCTCAAACGATGCAACTCAGCGGAAAACCTGCCTCGATGATCGCGTATTCGATCAAGGCAACGACCAAGACAAATATTTACGGGCATCAAATTTTTGTCGCCGGCGACACAGCAGTCTATAAATTGGACTTCGAAGGATATGGTGATCAATATGCCGCACACATCGCCGTATTTGATACGATGAAGAGTACGTTTACCGCGCCAATTATTGAAATTAAAAAGCCGGATGTGTGGAATCCGTCGGCAAACATGAACGTCTATCCCGGCGGGACATTTTTTACCATGCAGTATCCGGAAAATCTTGAGCCGGTGCAGGTTTCCAAAGGCAACAACGATTATGCGATGGAAATGCGTGCCGACCGGAGGGACTGCAGTATTCACATCGATATTTTCGAGGCAAAAAAATTGACCGTTGAAAAAGTATGGGAACAGAATAAAGGAAGATACAAGGCAAAAGCGACGGGTAATTCAACGATCGACGGCAATGCGGCTATCTGGGTGGATTATTCCGTTATGAAAGACATTAACAGCCGGGCATATTTTGTCGTAAAGAACGATAAAGTGATCCGCACGACGATTAATTATTTCGCACCGCAGAAAGATGTGTATTTCCCGGTTTTTGAAAAATGCGTCAACTCCATAAAATTAAAATAAGGAACAGACAATGGATCATGCATTAGTCACAACTGCCTTTAATCTGGACGGGTATCGGGTGACCAAGCAGCTCGGACTGGTCCGCGGAATTACCGTCCGGTCCCGCTCGATCATCGGCAATATCGGCGCCGGCATACAAACATTGTTCGGCGGCAACATTTCACTGTATCAGGAATTGTGTGAACGTGCGCGGCAGGAAGCGTATGAAATCATGATACAGCACGCTCAATACATGGGCGCCAACGCGGTCATCGGCATGCGCTACGATGCCAACGAAGTTGCCCAGGGCGTCACCGAGGTGCTTGCATACGGCACCGCCGTTGTCGTGGAAAAAACGTGACAGCATTCCGGACATACGTTTGATGTACAATACGGCACAGCAGGAACCTGCTGTGCCTTTTTTATTTTCACTCACAATGAATAGTAATCTCTTATGGATATCACAAATCGAACAATACTGGTACTCGGCGGCAGCGGGTTAGTCGGTACTGCCGTTTGCAGAAAACTCATTCCGGAAAAACCGAAACGCATCATCGTTACATCCCTCCTCCGGTCGGAGACCGAAGAGGCAATTGCTACCCTGCGGAAAGAATTCCCGAAAGTATCGAAAACCTTTTTTACCTCATGGTGGGGAAATATTTTCGTCCGTCATTCATTGAAAGACGCAAAACGCGAAGATATCATCAACAACCCGGTGACACGGACAATGTTGATCGAGGATATGCTGGATGAATTAAACCAATCGGTTCTCCGGCGTTCCGCATTATACAAATTGATTCATTCTCACAAACCCGATATCATCATCGACTGCATCAATTCCGCTACGGCGATTGCGTACCAGGATATTTTCAACAGTGCGCGGCAGGTTCTTCATCAAATAAAAAAATCCGAATCGGGAAAAAACACCGAATCGTTGCGCGAAGTGACGGAACGATTGTTGTGCACGCTCTATACGCCGCAATTGATCCGCCACGTACAATTAATGTACCGATCGATGCACGATTCCGGAACGACCATTTATGTCAAAATCGGGACGAGCGGAACGGGCGGCATGGGACTCAACATTCCGTACACGCACAGCGAAGAAAGACCATCCAGCGTCCTTCTCAGCAAATCGTCGGTTGCGGGCGCACACACATTACTGCTCTTTCTCATGGGTAGAACGCCGGATGCACCAATTACGAAAGAAATTAAACCGACTGCTGCGATCGCGTGGAAACGGGTTGCGTTCGGAGAAATTAAAAAACGCGGCAAGGCGATCGAATTGTTCGACTGTCCTCCTTCCCGCGGCGTAAAATTACGAAAGACTTTGACACTGACAATGAACAATGTTGCAACACCGCTTAAGAAGACGTTAAAATCGGCCTTCATCGATACCGGCGAGAACGGATTATTTTCGCGCGGCGAGTTCGAAGCGATTGCAACACCGGGACAAATGGAGTTCGTGACCCCGGAAGAAATTGCGGAAGACGTTGTGTATGAAATTAAAGGCGGCAACACCGGACACGACATCATCAATGCACTCGATAATGCAACGTTATCGCCGACATACCGCGCTGGTTATTTATTTCAAAGTGCCAAGAAACAAATCGAGGACCTGGAAAAGAAGCATCATGTCGATAGCATCGCTTTCGAAATGCTGGGTCCCCCGCGGCTCTCAAAATTGTTGTACGAAGCATATCTTCTCAAGCTTTGTTTCCGTGACATGAACACGGTTCTCAAAACAAGCGCGCCGGCGTTAAGCAATAAACTCCGGCAGAAAATATCATCCGATGCAACGCTTCGTTCACAAATCATTTCGATCGGTATTCCGATCCTGATGCCGGACGGGACGACATTATTGCGGGGCAAAGATATCAAGATTCCGCCGTTTCACGGTGAACAGGAAATCCCGGTAACGAAAAAGAATCTCAATTCGTGGACACACGACGGTTGGGTCGACTTGCGGATTGAAAATATGAAACAATGGAAAACGCGTTTACAGAAGATTGTTGCAATGGCTCAGGCAATCCCCGAAAACGATTCCAGTTCCCGGCACATGAACAACGCTCCGTATTGGGAGCATTTCAAAACAATCGATCCCGGAAAACTTGCCGGATGGATTTTCAGTTACGAAGAAAAGGGAATGCGCATGAAGGCGTAATCCCCCTGAAATGTTCGCAAATAAAAAACCCCGACGGTTACCGTTCGGGGTTTTTTGTTGCAATTTCTTTTTCTTCTTACTTCAAGAGAACCATTCTCTGTATCGACGTGTATATCTGGGTCAGATTGGCAACAGATTGAGCGGAGAGTTTGTAAAAATAAACACCCGAAGATAGATTCAGTGCGTTGAATGCAACCGATTGATCGCCGTCTTCCAACACCTGATTATCGTACAACGTACTCACTTCCTGGCCGAGAATATTATACACTTTGAGAGTCACGAAGCTTTCGGCGGGCAGCGAAAACGAGATCGTTGTCGTGGGATTGAACGGGTTCGGATAATTTTGACGGAGCGTAAACTGAACCGGTTGATCGATAATCGACGCATGCGGTGCAGAAATCAATTGAGCTACTGCCGACGGGTTGTCATGTAAAAATGAATATTCGTTTAATGCGTGAGTCCCGTCGAGAAGAAACGGAGTGAATGCGAGAGCATGATACGGCCCGTCAAATGCTTGATTGATCCGGCTCACGCTGGCATCAAGTGCCTGATAAAAACCGGGAATACCGCTGTAGATCCAGCAAAACGTAAATGCCGTATCGGCAAGCATGGTTATCTGCCGTAAAGTTTTTCCATTACACGGATCATTGGCGTTGGTAGAGTCAAAATAAATTAAATCGCCGAGCCGTGTTGCCGGTGTATCGGGCATCGTCACGCGTGCATCATTGGCAATGATCGCCAGATTGAGGGCGTGGACTTCTCCGAGTAAGTGGTTATTATATTTCGTGACGGTCGGATTTTTGAACTCTCCCCAAAAAGGTTTCACAGCGCCCCGCGATGACACGAGAATATCAAAACACCGCGCAGTATCCGTGTGAGGGAAAAATTTCGGACTTGGTGCAGTGTACCGAACCCATCCAAAGGCATGTTTATCGGATACGACACCGATGACAAGACCCGGATTTTTGGGTATGACCTTTTTATACAAAAAGTCTAAAACACCTCCGCCGTTCGGCTGAAGAATAACCGGCATAGCAACCGTTGCCTGGGTTCCGTTAAGCTGGACAATACTTCCATCACCCCAAGACCATGTCGCACGAATATCGATATTCTTCTTGTTGAAAAGACCGGATACGACAACCGTATCGCCATCATTGATCGTGCCGGTGAGGTCGAGATTTTTTTTATTGCTGTTAACAGCAGACGTTAAGCCACTAATCGTGTCGATGGAAACAGCCGGAGCGTTAAACTTTACATGAAGGCTGCCGGTAGAAGAACCGGAGTTATTAATGAATTGGAATGATGCCCGAGCACCGACAATTTTTCCTGCGGCAACTTTTTTTGTTCCAAGATCGTTTTGATTGAATGTCCGATACGTCGGTTGGGCTTGCAGAGAAATCGTCATCAAGCTCAAACAAAGAATCACACAGATACATAAAACGACCTCACTCCGGAAACCGTTCACGAAGTGCTTCATAGGAACTCCTGAATGATGAAAAATTGGATCGGAAAACTAATAGTATTTGTAATTAACACGATTTTAGCCAAAAGTCAAGTGTTTTTTGGACGATTCTCACTCGTACCGAAGACATTCAATTGGATCGAGGTTAGAAGCCTTCCATGCCGGATAAACCCCGAAAACGACGCCAATTACGGAACAAATCCCGAACCCGATAGCCGTCCAATCCCACGGAATGACCGGGGGCACATGCAAAAACACAGCAATAATGTTTCCACTGATAATTCCGGCAATAATACCGATTGTCCCGCCAAATTCGCTCAGCACGATTGCCTCGAGAATAAACTGAGAAAGGACATTCTTCTTTTTTGCGCCGATCGCCTTCCGGATTCCGATCTCCCTCGTCCGTTCCGTTACGGATACCAGCATGATATTCATGATGCCGACACCTGCGGCAACAAGAGCAATCGCGCTGATCAGCATAATACCGAGACGAAGGTATTTCGTAAAACTATTGAATTGTTCGATGACCGTATCATTGGAAAAAATAAAGAAATCATCGGGATCACCGGGGGCAACATGCCGTGCAGCGCGTAAAATTCCGCGTACCTGCTCGACACAATCGTCGTATGTTTCTCTCGATGTCGACTGAACCATAATATGCGTATCTCTTTCGGTCCCGTACACATCGAACAACGTCGTAATCGGAATCGATATAAAGTTATCTTCATTTCCGCCGAGCATACCTCCCTGTGACTCAATCGTTCCGATCACCTCATATTCATGTCCGTCGGCACGAATGATCTGACCGATCGGATCGAGCCTGGGAAATAATTTTTCCACGACGCCCTTGCCTACCACTGCGACACTCTTACCGGCGCTTACTTCTTCGGGTGTGAATAAACGACCGTCGCTGATATTCCAATTGTTGGTCGTAAATCCTTCGACATTTTCTCCGGCAATGCCGATATTCGGATTCGTTTTGATGCCTTGCCGTGATGCGACAACACGTCCGCCTGTCCATGATTCCAATCCTACTGCTTTTGCAAACGTCGTTCGTTCCGCGACAAGCAACCCCTGAGCATATTCAATTTTTTTACGATTCCGAAACTTTGCCCGCTCTTGCGGTCCGCCGGAATTAAAGTTGGGATTTTTTTGAATTTGAAATGTGTTCGCACCGAGCTCGTTCAGTCCGTTTTCAATGCTGTTTACCAGCACTTCCATTGCCGTCATGACGGCTATAATAGAAAATACGCCGACGGCAATACCGAGCAGTGTCAAAATCGACCGGAGCTTGTTGATGCGCAATGCTGCCAGTGCCATCAGCAAGCTTTCTTTAATTTCAAGAACAATTAATTCTGCAATTTGGACCATATCAATTCACAAGATGGTAAAATATTCGGAATCAACTTCCCCTTATTCATACCGAAGCGATTCAATCGGGTCGAGGTTCGATGCTTTCCACGCAGGATACACACCAAAGACGATGCCGACAACACTGCAACTGATAAATCCGATCATAACCCATTGAACGGGAATGACCGGAGGGATTTCCATATACAACGCGACGAGATTGCCGCCAAAAAGTCCGGAGAGAATCCCGATGATCCCGCCGAACTCGCTGATAACTATTGCTTCAAGAACAAATTGCGTGAGAATATTGTTCTTCCGGGCACCGATCGCTTTTCGTATGCCGATTTCACGTGTTCGCTCTGTCACCGAGACCAGCATAATATTCATAATCCCGACACCGGCGGCAAGCAACGCAATCGCACTCACCAATAAAACACCGAGCTGGAAATATTTTGTAAAATCATTGAATTGGGTAATCAACGAATCATTCGACCAGATATAAAAATCATCAGCATCGCCCGGTGCAACATGGCGGACCGTTCGCAAAATTCCCCTGGCCTGTTCGATACAATCAGCCAGCGCACTTTGCGTCGGCGCAACCACTTTGATGGAGACCTGTTGGTTCTTCCCATAAATATCAAAGAAGGTGTTGATGGGAATAACCACAAAATTGTCCCCCTGTCCCATCATCTGCCCGCGAGACTGTACAACCCCGATGACTTCAAATTCCCTTCCATCGACCCGAACTTTTTGCCCGAGTGGGTCAGACTTCGGGAAAACCTTTTTCACGACATCCGCCCCGAGAACCGCTACATGTTTTGCCGAAGCAAGTTCTTCGAGCGTGTATAATCTTCCTTCTCCGATCGACCAATTATTGGCTGAAAATCCTTCGATATCTCTGCCCGACAGTGAAATATTCGGATTCGTCTTTTCACCGCGGCATGAAACCACAACCCCGTTATTCGAAAACGCGAACATCCCGACCGCACTTGCCAGAGAAGCACGTTCTTTGAGCCGGAGTCCTTGTTCATACGTGATGTCTTTTCGATTGCGAAGCTGTGCCTGATCCTGCGGGTCACCCGCTTCAAACATGGGATACTTTTGGATCTGAATTGTATTCGATCCCAGCATACTCATGCCGCCTTCGATACTATTCAGTATCACACCCATCGCGGTCATGACACCGATGATTGAAAACACGCCGACGGCAATTCCCAGTAACGTTAGGGCGGAACGAAGTTTGTTCGTCCTCAAAGCCCCCAACGCCATAAAGAAACTTTCTTTGACGCCGAGAAATGTTGTTTCTAATGCGCTGATCATTTGTCCCTTATTCGTACCGGAGTGCATCGACCGGATCTAATTTCGATGCGCGGTAGGCAGGTAAAAAACCGGAGATGAGACCGACAAGAAGCGATACAAAAATCGCAAGGAACACAACCGAAAGCGGCATTGCCGTCGGTAAAATTTGGCTGGCAATCAAACTGAGCGGATAGGAAACGATCAATCCGATAATGCCGCCGATTAAACAGATGAGAGCCGCCTCAATAAGAAACTGGAATAAAATTGTCCGGCGGCGGGCTCCGATAGCTTTCCGGATACCGATCTCGCGCGTGCGTTCCGTTACCGATACATACATAATATTCATGATGCCGATGCCGCCGACAAACAACGATAATCCCGTAATAAAAAAACCGACTCCGGCAATGACGCTGGTAATAGAACTAAACACGTTCGTCAGTAAATCTTGTTGATTGATACTGAAATCGTCTTCCTGTCCGGGCCGCAGGTTCCGAATTTTCCGCATGATACCGCGAAGTTCATCTTTGGCATCTTCGGTGTCCGCGCTTTTGGCAACACGGACATTGATGGAAACCTCGTGGTGTGTTCCGAATTGCGATAAGAACGACTTGATGGGAAGATAAATTCTATTATCCGAGGTAAAGGCACCGAAGAGACCGCCCTGTTTTTCAAATACCGCAATAACTCTATACGGGTATCCGCCGACTTTGATGGTCTGATCGATCGGATCGGTCGAGGGAAATAACGTTTCCGCAACGTTCGCACCGATTGCACAAACCGGCCGTCCACCGTCGGATTCTTCCTGGGAAAAGAAGCGCCCATCCTGAATAGTCGTTCCGGAAGCATTCTGATATTCGTTTGTTGTTCCCGTCACCCACGCGCTTAACATCGATCGCGATTCATAATGGGCGTCCTTAACCGTTTCGACGGTTGGTGCAATCGCATCGGCCATGGTTGCCTGACGTGCGATGAAATCTGCATACTCGACCTTGAGCTCTCTCCGGTTGCGGTATTTCCACCAATCATCGCCGCCGACCCATGAGAATTTCTGAACATACAGGACTTCCGATCCGAATGCGGAAGCGCTCTGTTCGAATGCGCGATTCACTCCTTCAATGGCAGTCGCCATCATGGTCACCGAAAGAATACCGATGAAAATACCCAGGGTCGTCAGTACCGAGCGCATTTTATTCGCTCTGATTGCCTGGAGGGAAATGATAAGGCCTTCTTTTATTTCGGAAAGTGCATGCATAACAGCTTTCAGGAATGTGCAACAACTTGTCGGAATTTCTCAACCGGTAAATCGCTCTCGATAGAGCCGTCGCGAACACGAACAACCCGGTGTGCATGTTCTGCAATCGATTCTTCATGCGTTACCAGAATAATGGTGTTTCCTTTGCCGTGAAGCTCTTCAAACAATGCCATAATTTCTTCGCCGGTTTTGGTATCGAGATTGCCGGTCGGTTCATCCGCGAGAAGAATGGACGGTTTATTCACGAGAGCGCGGGCAACAGCCACACGTTGACGCTGACCACCGGAAAGCTCGTTCGGTTTATGGGTAATGCGGTCGCCCAGACCGACATGTTCCAGAGCTTCGCGCGCTAACCGTTTTCGTTCCGTCGATCCGATACCTGCATAGATTAACGGGAGTTCGACATTATGAAGTGCGTTGGAACGCGCGAGTAAATTAAACGTTTGAAACACGAAACCGATCTCTTTATTCCGGACTTTTGCGAGCTGGTTGTCATTCATCTGGCTTACATTCGTTCCGTTAAATTCGTATAAACCGGACGTCGGCGTATCCAGGCAACCGATGATATTCATCAACGTCGATTTGCCGGAACCCGACGGTCCCATAATCGCCACATATTCATTCTTGTGGATTTGCAGAGAAACATCGCGCAGGGCGTGAACCTCTTCCACCCCGCCCATGTCGTAATTTTTTTTGATCTGCTGTAAGTTAATTACTACTGAATCGTTGTTCATACGTGACCTCGTTAATCCCTCTCGTAAATGTTATTTCGAAGCGTCATCATTGGGTTTATGTTTCACGTTATCGATCTTGACTTTCGAACCGTCTTCCAGTTCACGGCTGATTGCTTTGTAACTGCCGGAAACGACTTCTTTATTCTGATCCAGCCCGGATATAATTTCAACATAGGAATCATCCGCGATGCCTCTTTTCACTTCGACAGATTTTGCAACATTGTTTTCAATCACAAAAACAATTTCTTTCGGCTTTTCATTTTTCACTTTAATACGGGAATCGTTCGCGGCGTTCTGATCCTGTTGCTGATTGTTGCCACCGTTCATTTCTTTATCATTATTCGAACGCGTGGTAACGCATTGGATCGGTACGGCAAGAACATTTTTCTTCGTTTGCGTTTCAATGGTGGCCGTCATCGACATGCCGGGGCGCAGAACGACATCTTTGTCGAGAACCCGAATCTTAACTTCGAAGTTCGTTACTTCTTCCTGAGTACCGGCGCCCGTCGTTTTCGCGGAGTTTCCGATCTCGTAAACAATACCGGTGAGTTTCCTCTCAGGCAACGCATCGACGGCAACACGGGTTGTATCGCCGACGGAAACCGTGATGATATCATTCTCACCGACATCAACGCGGGCTTCCATCCGGGAAAGATCGGCAACAATCATAATCGTCGTTCCCTGGAATTGACTCGTTCCCAGAACCCGGTCGCCAAGTTCAACAGCAAGCTGGCTTACCGTTCCGTCCATGGGAGAGTAAATCGTTGTCTTTGCAAGATTTTCGGACGACTGGTTCAACCCCGCCTCTGCTTGATCATAATTTGCTTTGGCAAGCTGATAGGAGGTACTGGACTGTTCAAGGTCTGCATCGGAAATCAATCCTTTGCCGTACATATCTTTGGCGCGTTTATAATCGGATTCACTTTTTTGAAGACTTGCCTTCGCCGATTGCAATCCGGAAGCTGCCTGATCCCTCATCGCCATATAGATATCCGGTTTGATTTTAAGAAGGAGATCCCCTTTCTTCACTTTAGCGCCTTCCCGCAAAGGAAGGGAAATAATTTCACCGCTCACTTCGGGTGTAATCGTGACCTGAACTTCTGGATAGATTTTTCCGGTAGCGGTAACCGCTTGTGTAATGGTCCGGTGCTGTGTTTTTTCCGTCTGTACGGTGAAGACCGGTTCTTTCTTGCTTCCCATGATAACAAGCGCCCCGAGGACAATAACCAATGCACCGATAATGGAAAATATGATGACTTTTTTCTTCGATTTTTTATTATTCGCCATAAGCGATTTCCTTTCGCGAACCTTTCTTTTTTACTTTGTTATAATGCCGAGAACAAATTCGGTTGCCTTCTTGGCAAGAAGATATCCTGTTACCGCATTCACTTTATTGCTCAAGGCATTCGTGTAATTTGCATTTGCTGTCAACAAGTCTAATAACGTTCCTGCACCGAGATGATATTTTTCTTCAGCAATTTGCTGATCCATTGCGGCAGATGTGACACTTGTCTGGGTCACGTGCACTTGTTTTTCCGCTGCGTCGAGATCGAGCAAGGCACTCCGCACATCGACACGAACCTGGCGTTCTGCCTGTTTCACCTGTTCACTGGCAATATTCCTGCCGACTTCTGCCTGTTCGACCTGGCTTTGCAACGAAAATCCGCTGAAGATCGGTAAACTAATGTTCAAGCTGATTGAAAGATTTTTATCATCGGAAATATTACTTAACTCGGTATTGTTCAAACCATATGACCCGGAAGCGCTGACAGTCGGATAATATGCACCCTTCGCTCCGGTCACAAGAGCATCTGCACTATTGAGATTCTCCACAGAACTCTGGTAATCAGGCCGTTTCTCCATTGCAGTGCTCATCAGACCATTGAAATCAGTATACTTGGCATTGACCGAAGCAAATTCGGTGGTATCGATATCTTCAGGAATACCTGTGAAATCAAATTTATATTCATGATTGAAATCAACGCCGAGGAATGCAACTAATGCCAGTTTGGCTTTTTCATAATTACTCTGCGCGTCAATCAAGCCCAGTTCATCTGTCCCGACCTGAACACGCTGTCTGTAGACATCTGCCACCGCTGCCGAACCCACTTTATTTGACTCTTCAATCTGTTCCAATTGGCGTTGGCTGCGCTTGAGATTATCCTCGCTTACTTTCATTAACTCATACGTACGAACAACGTTCAGAAAATTTGTGTGTGTCTGAAGGATGGTACTCTGTACCGTTCGGTCAAGCGACAACTCCGAGGAATTCTCACTCGCTTTCGCGGAATTGATATTGGCATAATTTGAAAATCCATCGAACAGCATTAACTGGGAACTCAGGCCCGCACTATATGATTCGCTTATGGAATGACCGCCGGAACCTGGAACTTGAATTGTCCCGAATCCCGGAATATATTGAGACCCACCGCTCGTCAAGGGAGTCCATTGTTGCCTATTTAAATACGATCCTGAAGCGCTCAATGTCGGGAACAAACCACCCACAGCGGCAGTCACCGAACTTTGCCTTCCTTGTACAGTATATTGTCCTTGAATTACTTGTGTATTTTTTGCCAATGCCACCTCAACCGCCTTATCAAGGGTCAATGTTACCGGCTCCTGAGCATTGGAGGCAGAAAAGATTGACATCGACAATATTATCATCAAAAACACCAACTTCATTGTTAACACTCCTTCGGATTAAGTGGATATGAGCATGATATGGCTCGCAAGACTTCTTTATACATAACGAACCGGAGATGAAAAAGTTACAGGAAAAAACATAATTTATCGATTATTTTCTTTCAAAACTTCGTCTTTTATACCAAGAAGATACTCTAAAGCAGCATCATGATCGTTTGGAATCTGCCCTTCAAGGATTGCCTCCTCAATTTTCGATTTTAACACACCTACCATCGGGCTGGGTTGAATACCGCACACTTCCATAATTTCGTTTCCCCGCACAGGCGGCTGCCAATTTCTCAACCGATCCTTTTCTTCCACCTCTTTCATTTTCTGAATAACAATATCGTAATTTTTCATGTACCGGGCAACCCGCTGAGGGTTTTGAGATGTAATATCCGCTTTGCACAGAATCATTAAATCATCGATTTCCGGGCCGGATTCGAATAACAGGCGCCGGATTGCCGAATCGGTAATTTCTTCGCTCACCAAAACCATAGGGCGAAGATGGAGTCGAACGAGTTTTTCAACATAGGGAAGGTTATCCATCGGGAGCCGCATGCGACGAAATATCGATTTCATCATTCGTGCACCGAGATCTTCATGTCCATGAAAGGTCCATCCGATCCCTTCCTTGAATGCTTTCGTCCGCGGCTTTGCAATATCATGCGCCAGCGCCGTAAACCTGAGCCACACATTGTCCGTGGCCGTGCAAATATTGTCGACGACTTTGAGTGTGTGAAGAAAAACATCCTTGTGATGGTAGTCCTTCCGCTGCTCGACGCCGACCATATCGACCAGTTCCGGAAAAACAAATTTTGCCAGGCCGGTCTCATACAATAATTTCAACCCGATGGATGGCATCGGCGACCTCAAAATTTTCAAAAACTCTTCCGTAATTCTTTCCTGCGAAACGATACCGATTCGCTGAGCCATCATACCGATTGCCCGTAACGCGGTTTCCTCGATTGTAAACTGCAACTGAGCGGCAAACCGAATTGCACGCATCATGCGCAAGGGATCATCGTCAAATGTTTTTTCCGGTTCGAGCGGGGTTCGGAGAATTTTCCGTTCGAGGTCTTCCCTGCCGTGAAAAGGATCGACCAGTTCACCCCGGCATGATTTGTTCAACGAAGCGGCAAGAGCGTTGACGGTAAAATCCCTTCGGGATAAATCACTCTGAAGCGATGCCCTTGTCACAGTCGGTTTTCGAGAATGCTGTTCATACCGCTCTTCCCGCGCCGTCACAAACTCGATTTTGCCGTCCGGTAACGGCAGCATGGCCGTACCGAATTTTTCATAGATAATAACATTTGAAACATTCAATCGGTTCGCAACAATGCGGGCAAACGTAACGCCGTCGCCAACCACGACAATATCAATGTCTTTACACTGTTTACCGAGCAACGTATCGCGGACAAAACCGCCGACCGCATACGCTTCGACATTGTGTTCGTCGGCAATGGAACCGATCGTGACGAGAACATCCTCAATAATATCGATACGGGAAATCACTCCGGACATGCTTCCATTTACAGAGATAATTTTTGTTGACGTATTTTTTCCATGATTTTATGTGCGACCTCTAATGCATGCAGGCCGTCTTCCGCCGTCACCAGAGGAGCTTTTCCGGTGCGCACGGCATCGGCAAACAATTCCAGCTCGTATTGCAGTGCATTGACTTCCTTGACCGGCGGTTGTTCATAAACAATTTTACGCTTCGATGCGCCAAGCTCGATCTCACCGAGCATCATGGTCGGCACAACCGATTCAGCGTCGATATCAACAAGCCGAAAAACTTCTGCAAGTCCTTCCGAAAAATCAACCGATATATATGCATCCCTTTGAAACAACCGCATCTTGCGCATTTTCTTCTGCGAAATCCTGCTTGCCGTTACATTGGCAACGCAACCGTTGGCAAATTGTAATCGTGCGTTAGCAATATCGACGGTATCGGAAACCACCGGGATACCGTTCGCTTCGATTTTTTCAACAGGAGACCGAACAAGACTGAGAATGATATCGATATCATGAATCATCAGGTCGAGAACAACGGCGATATCGGTTCCTCGCGGATTAAATTGCGCCAGCCGGTGTGATTCAATGAACATCGGGTTCAGTTGATACTTCTCCAGCGCAAGAATTGCAGGATTGAATCGCTCGATATGCCCCACCTGAATAATCGTTCGGTGCTTTTTTGCTTCTTCGACGAGAATCCGGGCTTGCTCGACCGTCGATGTTATCGGTTTTTCGATAAAGACGTGAACGTTTTTTTCGATGGCGAGACGTGCAACATCAAAGTGAATCGTCGTCGGTGTCGCGATCACGATCGCTTTGACATGAGGAAGCAATTCATCGACCGATCGAAATGCTTTCGTTGAAAACTCCTGCGCTTTTTTTTCAGCACGCGCATTGTCGATATCCGTCACACCGACCAGATGGACGGCAGAAATTTGCGCGAGCATTTTTGTATGAAGCGAGCCGAGATGTCCGACTCCGACGACACCGATAGGAAGAGGTTCCATAAGATTTATTCTGAATGATTGATAACTTTATAGACTGTATAATATCGCGCATGCTCTTCGGCAAGTCCCATGCGGTCAAATGTTTTCGTCAACACCGGCACGAGATCGTCATTTTTGTCCCATCGCATGGAAACCGGTGACCGGTAAACGATAAACGATGCTTTGCAGATTGATTGATAGAGCCTGTCCTGCATAATTTTGTCCGGCACAAGTCCGGCATGAATCAGCGGAATCATTTCCGGCGAAACAAGGCCGAAACCGTCGCGGATTGTTCTTTCGGAATAATATCCGATGGCACCGACATCCCACACCAAAACGATATCGGGGGGTGGTGAATTTTCCTTCAGCCATTTACCGATCGGAATAAGACATGATTCCTCACCGGCTTCAAATTCCTCTATCCCCGGTTTGACAAATTTCCAATATCCTAATTGATTCTGAACGACAATCAATATTGTAAAACCGATGATGATACTATATGTCCATTTCACAAATTTTGAATTGTTCAAATAATGAAATAAATATGCAAAAGCCAGTAAACCGATCAGCGGAGTAACGGATAACAAATATCGCGAAACCATCATGGCTCCGGAAAAAGTATACATCACCGGAAGAACCATAATCATGGCGCCGGCAACAAATCCCTGTCGGAAAACTACAAAGCGTTCTTGTTTGAGAACGTTATTGTACATGAGGCGGACAACCAATATCACCGTCACTATCAGCGTAACAACAGCAAGACCGTCGGAAAAGCCGACAATTTTCATTTGCGTCCAAATACTCATTGCCATATCGGCAAGGGTTGCATGCGGATCCGATTTTGCGCGTGCGGTATTCGGAACGACGGTGCCGAATGTCGCATAGGCATAGACAAGCCACGGAACAACCACCACGGCGTACCCAAGTACCAATCTGCCGATATTTTGAAATGCCTCTCTTCGATCGACGCTATTCATTACCATGTCGGCAAAAATAAACACGGTAACGACACATGTCTCCGGACGAACCAGCGTCAGCATTCCCGCGAGAACCATCGAGACGAGATATTCATTCCGTAAACAATACAGAATCACTCCCAGCAAGAGCAACACGCCGAGAGACGTTTCCATCCCGCTTCCCGCCCAACGCATCAACCACACGTTAACGGAAAATGCAACCGTTGCAAGCAGCGCAACGCCCTGATCACGAATCATCTCCATTGCAAGAAAATAAAATACCAATATCGCCAGACTGGCAAAGATGAGATCGATTCCTTTTGCGGCAAACAAAAAATCGATGCCGAATTTTCCGCCGAGGGCAACGATGAAAAGCCAGAGCGGACCGGTGAATCCGTACGTCGGTTGCCCGGCGTTGAACGCTACACCGTTCCCGTGAACAATATTTCTCGCAAACTGAAGATAAATGTACGTATCATCCGGTGTATAGTTGAAATGTGTCGCCGCGGTGAGAAAAAAACCGAAAACACATAACGGTAAAACGACAACAACCGCACGACGGGTCAGAAAATCATTCATCAATTTCCTTTTAACCCGTTTGACGATATATTATTTTTTACCCATGACGAGAACTCTGCAACGGTGTGAAACCGGTAATCGGCATCCACTGCCATCACTTTTTCTTTGCTGTACGAATCCCAGAGTACGGAAGCAACGGCAACACCTGCTTCGCGGGCGGCATGAATATCGGAAACGGAATCTCCCACCATCAACACATGTTCCGGTTCTAAACTAAACCGGGACAGCACATTCCGGATTCCTTCTGCAGACGGTTTGTGATTCTTGACGTCGCTTCCCGTGACAACCATATCAAAATACTTTTTGATGCCGATCTGATCGAGTGTGATAAGCGCCGTTCGTTTTCCTTTTCCCGTAAAGATCGCCAGAAGAATACCACGCTGTTTCAGCCAATCCAGCAATTCACCGACACCATCGTACGCTGTTGCCATACGCGGATGATGCATTTCATAGAATGAATAGAAATCATCAATGGCGGACTCACAATGATCCTTACCCACAAGGCGTTCGACTGCAATTTCTTCGGGTGGTCCGAACATTCCTGTGATTTCTTTCGGTGTAAAAGTCTTATGGAGATACTTTTCCGCAACATGATTAAACGAGGCAAAAATAAGCTCATTTGTCCGCGAAAGTGTACCGTCTAAATCAAAAATAATGCAGAAGATACGATTCATACGGGATAAATATACCAAAAAGTTGATGGAGTTACAAAGGTCGGAATGACATTACCCGGGAAATCAAATTCTCCGCACAGAAATATCGTATTTGAATCCGCCATCATTTCTTTCAACTATCCTCCGATTTTCGTATATTATTCTATCATAATAATTTTTTCATTAATTCGATTCCAAGAACATTTTACAGGATATTTATGACGATCAATGATGTTGAAAAATTGTTGGGTTCCGACTCAAAACTCTTACTCCAGCACAAATGTACGGGCATTCCGAAAGAATCAATCTGTTTGCCCGGACCGGACTATGTCGACCGCGTGTACGCTCTTTCCGATCGCCCCGTTCCGGTGTTGAAAAGTTTAAACTGGCTGATTCATCAGGGCAGACTGGCACATACCGGTTACGTTTCCATTTTACCGGTGGATCAGGGCATCGAACATTCTGCAGGCGCATCGTTTTCACCCAATCCTCTTTATTTCGATCCGGAAAACATCGTCAAGCTCGCAATCGAAGGTGGATGCAACGGCGTTGCGTCGACACTCGGCGTGCTCGGAGCGGTGTCACGAAAATATGCACATAAAATTCCGTTCATTCTGAAAATCAATCATAACGAATTCCTTTCCTATCCGAACAGCTACGACCAAATCATGTTTGCGCGTGTCAAGCAGGCGTTCGATATGGGCGCCATAGCCGTCGGTGCGACCATTTATTTCGGATCGCCTGAATCGAAACGACAGATTCAGGAAGTCGGACTTGCATTCCAGCAAGCGCATGAACTCGGCATGGCGACGATTCTATGGTGCTATCTTCGGAACCCGGCATTCAAAACAGCCGAAAAGGATTTTCATGTCTCCGCCGATCTGACGGGACAGGCGAATCATCTCGGCGTCACCATCGAAGCGGATATCATCAAACAGAAGCTTCCTGAAAATAACGGCGGCTTTGAAGCTCTCAAATTCGGTAAGTTTAATAAAAAAATGTACACCGAACTTGCAAGCACCAACCCGATCGATCTTTGCCGGTACCAGGTTGCAAATAATTACATGGGCAGAGCCGGACTCATCAACTCCGGCGGCGAATCGAAAGGCGAATCGGATCTTGCCGATGCCGTGCGGACAGCCGTTATCAACAAGCGCGCCGGCGGCATGGGATTGATCTCCGGCCGTAAAGCATTTCAACGGCCGATGAACGACGG
>Ga0265322_10000048_pt1 | contig 64161 bp, 108 predicted proteins | sample 41222metaG_FD_193584 | JGI IMG/M metagenome (GOLD analysis project Ga0265322, IMG submission 193584) | Rhizosphere microbial communities from Carex aquatilis grown in University of Washington, Seatle, WA, United States - 4-12-22 metaG | ecosystem: Host-associated > Plants > Roots > Rhizosphere...
GATCCGCAACGTCCCGCTAGGCCCCATGGTGCTGCCGGATTGCGACATGACTGCACGCGGCATCCCGCAACTCTCCCAAGGCGTCAGCGCGGTGCGCGTCGAAACGGTAATGGGACTGATCGGTGCCAAGGCGCGCTACAACGCGATGACCGGCGTGATGGAACTATCGATCACACGCAGCGACATCGGATACAACTCTATCGAAGATAAATCGAACGCGGGCATCGATACGATCATCCATGCCTGCCTGCGCACGCGCATGAAAGGCGCAGCACACATCATCGAAGCGATCTACAACGTCGCCAAGACCAACGAGTACCACCCGGCAGAAGACTGGATCACGTCCGTGCCGTGGGACGGCACGGATCGCTTCGAAGCCTTGTGTGCCACGCTGGTGCTGCGCGATCCAAAGCACGAACCTTGGAAGCGCGTCGCGCTGCGCAACTGGTGCATCCAAGCTGTGGCCGCGATCCGCAACTACAAGCGCCCGCCGCAGGATGTCGGCTATGTGCTGACGCTTCAGGGCGGGCAGGGCATCGGCAAGTCGCGCTGGGTGTCTTCCCTAATGCCTCAAGGGTTCGTGACCACCGGGTTGTCGCTCAACCTGACCAGCAACGAGCGCGACGCGGTGCGCAGGGCGACACGGACGCCGATAGCCGAACTGGGGGAACTGGACGCGTCCTTCAGGCGGTCGGACCAGTCGGCCCTGAAGAACTTCCTGACCACCCGCGAAGACACCTACCGTGACGCCTACGGACGCACGGAGACGGCCAAACCGCGCTGCACCGTCTATGCGGCCACGGTCAACCCGGAAGGCTTCCTGCTTGACCAGACGGGCGACCGGCGCTTCTGGCCGCTGGCGGTCGAACAGTGCCTGTACGGCCACAAGATCGACATGCAGCAGCTATGGGCGCAGGCGGCGCACCTAGAGGCAAAGAAGACCCCTTTCTGGCTGTCGGCAGCAGAGGAAAAACTGCACGCCGCAGCCTGTCAGGATCACTACGTGGACAGCGATGTCGGCTACATCATGGAAGACATCCGGCACCGGGCGCTGGTGTTCCCAGAAAATACGAAAACATGGGTCCATGCGCGGGCAAAAGAACTGGTGGCGCACTATGGTTTTCCACCCCGTATGGCGACGTGGACGGACCTCAATTCTGCGCTCAAGAATTGGGGTGCAAAGCGAGCGACCGTAAACGGCAAACGTGGCTGGTATGTGCCCCCGTATGAAACGATGCTGTCGGAGGCCCAGATGAAGGGCTTCAAGGTGGTGAAGTGAGGGTGCAAAGCTATCCAGCGTTTCTGCGGTCGGGTGCAAAGGTCGAAAAGCTTTGCACCCGACCTTTGCACCCGAAGAAACCCCTGATTTTACTACTTCAAAGTCTATTTAGGTGCAAAGGGTGCAAAGGTATTTAGTACATAGAATAGAGAACAACATAGATTGGTGATGTGTATGTCTCTTATTTCTGTCTGTGGAGTATTGGGAAAACCTTTGCACCTTTGCACCCTGACGCGCGTGGTTCAGGGGCGCGCGCGCAGGCAAAACACGCAGGATGAAATGGGTCAGTTCAACGAGGGGAAATAAAATACGATGATCAAGTGGTATTGCGCTGTGACGAAGCCCGGTCGCGCACACTGGGCGCATGACAATCTGAAGGCTCAAGGGTTCGAAATTTTCCTGCCGGTGATGCTGGGTGGCATCCTGCTTTTTCCGGGGTACATTTTCGTTGCGTTCGACAAGCAGCAGAACCCTTATGGCTGGCAGCCGATCAACGGCACGCGCGGCGTGCATCACCTGCTGCCGAACTATCGCGAGGAACCGTCTGCGCTGCCTGATGATTTCGTCCGCGATCTGAAAAGTTCCCTCGCAGCTATGCGACCCCCCGAAGACCCCAAGCCAGTCCAATTTGCACTAGGTGATGCGATTGCGGTCACGTCAGGCCCTTTCGCTGGACATAAATTTACGGTAAAGGTGCTTCGCCGGAACGTCCTGTATGTCGATGTGAAGCTGTTCAATCAGGAAGTTCTCGCAGCCGTGTTAAGCCATCAGGCGGTGCTGATCGCACGTGCGGTCCCATCGACCCCCGGCACTCCGTGCGAACAATCGCGCGGTGCGGTAGCTTCCTGATTTCCAAAGGGAACTCTTTAGAAAATAAATGTCCCAAGTTGGCCAAGAAGTCACAGTGCTGCCGCCGTTGAAGAAGCCGGACGGTCGTGGCAAACACGGCAGGCAGGGACGCAAGAAGGGCGCAGCAGATCGCCCGAACGCTGATGTGCTGAAGATCGCCTACGGCCCCGACACGCCAGTCAAGACTTTGCACAAGCACATGCTGCGCCTCGACAAGATGTCGGATGCGTTCCACGACAAGTTCGACGCCATCGCGAAGAAGATCGTGACATCCAAGACTGTGTCGCCTGATGACATCGATGAAATGAAGATGCAGTACCGCATGTTCCTTGAAGCGTCTTCTGCCACGGTCGAAGTTGCGACGCGCCTTTCAGTTTACATTCACCCCAAGCCTGCACCGCTTCTGCCGACGATGCCGAACGCGAACGTGCGCATGATCCTTCTGGTGTCGCCGGACGATATGGAGTTGTGAACATGCTGCTTCACCTGCTGGTCGATGCGTTGATCGTTGCAGGTGCAGTGTCGGTTCTCATCGTTCTGTCGATCATCGGCCTGCACTGTTGGATCACCAGCGGCGGCAAAGACCCGATGTACTAGCACGAAGGCGCAACAGACGCCGTGCTGAAAGGAAGATGAGATGAGTTTGAAAATCCTGAAGTCGATCCAGAAGTGGGGCGCATCGCACGCAGTTGTCAGCGATGCCGTGATCATTCTGAACCACAAGCTGAACGTTGCTGTGTGGTCCGCGCGCTGGCTTGCGGCGACCAAGGAAGCACGTCGCAAGATGCCGGGCGAACCGCGCATGCCGATGTACCTGACGCGCAAGGAAATCATGCGCGAACAACTTGGTGATGCCGGTGTCATCGCCTGACGCCGAAGTCGTAGACAAATATGTCGGACTGCAAGGCAAGGAACTGACACCGCGCCAGTTGCAGGCGAACAGCACGATCCTTCGCGGCAATGCCACGCACCAGTTGCTGTATGGCGGATCGCGGTCGGGCAAGTCGTATCTGTTCATGCGCGCGGTTATCGTCCGCGCACTGCGCGCCAAGCATTCGACGCACACCGTTCTGCGCTATCGTTTCAACCATCTGCGCGAAAGTATCATCGAACAGACGCTGCCAGCGGTGATGCGTGGATCGTTTCCCGATGTCACCTACCGGCTGAAGCAGGACGATTGGTCTGTCACGTTCAACGGCGAACCTGACAGCGGTAAGGTTCTGTTCGGCGGTCTGGATGAAAAAGAACGCACGGAAAAAATCCTTGGACAGGAACACAGCACGATCTGGCTGAACGAAGTCAGTCAGATCAGCTACCCGTCGCGCAACAAGGTCATCACACGTCTTGCGCAGAAGTCCGGGTTGAAGCTGCGTGCCTACTACGACTGCAACCCACCGCCGAAGGGTCACTGGACCCATCGCATATTCGTGGAACTGAAAGAACCGAACACACGCCGCCCGCTTGCTGACCCGCATGACTACGCGATGATGCAGATGAACCCCGGCGATAATGAAGCGCACATCGCACCGGAATACATGCGGCTGTTGCGTTCGTTGCCTGATCGCGATCAGGCGCGCTTCCTGCGCGGTGAGTTCACCGATGTGGTCGAAGGCGCGCTGTGGACGCTTGAAACCATCGACGCATGTCACCGCGTGATGGTGGACATCGAACAGCTTGTGGAAATTGTCGTTGCGGTCGATCCGTCAGGCGCATCGTCCAGCGAAGACAAGTCGTCAGATGAGATTGGCTTGGTCGTGGCTGGCAAGGATGCTGCCGGTGTCGCCTACGTTCTGGAAGATGCGTCAGGCCGCATGGGTCCATTGGAATGGGCCAAGAAAGCGAACGAACTCTACGTCAAGTGGAAAGCCAGCCGCATCATTGCCGAACAGAACTTCGGCGGCGCGATGGTCGAAGCGGTTCTGCGCAGCGCCAGCAGCAGTGCGCCGATCAAGATGATCACGGCCAGCCGTGGCAAGCATGTGCGCGCCGAACCAGTCGCTGCGTTGTATGAGAAGGGCCGCGTCGTGCATTGCGACGATTTCCCTGAACTTGAAGAACAGCTTTGCGGTTTTAGCACGTCAGGATATTCCGGCGATCACTCGCCTGACCGCGCAGACGCGCTGGTGTGGGCGATTACCGAACTGCTGGTGCCGCCCGACAACAGCCTTGCGATACTCGACTACATGCGCATGCAGAACGATGCGATAGTCGATGCGGTCAAGGAAGGTCCAGTCTACGTGCGCATGAAAGCGCCGCCCGGCATCGGCACGGTCTTTGGCCGATACGGTGCGATGTACAACACAGACAGCGAAGGCTGCATCAACGCGGAAGCAGATGACGTGGACGCTTTCAAGCGCAACGGTTTCAAACCAATCATGGAGACCACACAATGATCGTTCTGTTCAACCCCACCGCACCTGCGATCTACCAGTCGCGTTTCGGCAACAAGTATGTGCCTGATGCGAATGGCGCGATCACGGTGCAGAATTACGAAGTGCCCGATCTGCTGGCTGCTGGCTGGTACTACTATGCAGAACCGGCCAACGACACTGTGCTGTTCGGCGGTCTGACGTATCCCGCCGCGACTTTCAGCATCCTGAAGGAAGAAGGAAACATCTTCCGTTCGGTCAACGCTGGCGCTACCGGCTTCGGCGGCAGCGGCACTGGTTCGGTGGACAACATCCTTGGCGGCATCGTGCTGGACGCGTCTGCGTTCGACATTGCTGGCCGTGGTCTTGCGATCACCGCACAGGGCATGACTGGCGCGACCGGCAACGCGAAGTTCTGGAAGCTGTGGATCAACCCGACCATGTCCGGTCAGGCAGTTGTCGGCGGCGTGCTGACGAATGCAGGAACAGTTACGGCGGCAGGTTCCGGCGCGTTGCTGCTTAGTTCAGGCTCGCAGACCACGAACAACGGCGGCTGGCAGTTGTTCGGCAACCTGTTCAAGTACGGCGCTGCCGGTTCGAACACGCAATACTTCCAAGGCAACTGGATCGCTGGCGCGACGCATGGCGGTATGGCATCGACGATTGCGCTGACGCAGTCGGAAGCGGCCACGATGACTATTGTTGTCACCGGCAACGGTGTTGCGGCCAACGATGTCGTGCTGCAATTCCTCGAAATGAACGCGATGAACTAGTAATCAGGCAGGTTGGCCATTCGACTTGGCCATTGTGCGGTTCACAGCCTGCCGCTTTTCTTTCACCTTGCTTCTGGTAATTGATGTCAGGCGAACGCGATAATCCCCCGCCCGGTTCGAACGTGCGCCCGCTTGCAGGCGGGCATGATGTCCTGCGTGTAAGCGCACGCTTCGACAGCACCGGCACAGCGCAAAGCTTCTTCGGGCCGCTTGACCCGATGATGCCGCTTGCGCCTGCCGATGTGGCGGGGCGCATTCTGGACTATCCGGTTGGCTACAATCTCAGTCAGTCGCCGCGCGCCTACGAAGCGATCAGCTTCCCGGTGCTGCGCCAGTTGGCCGATGCGTGGGATTTGCTCCGTCTACTGATTGAAACGCGCAAGGACCAACTCTGCCGCATGCCATGGCAGATCGTTCCCAAGAAGGCGTTGTACAAAAAGGGCGATCAGGAAGCGCCGACAGCGGTCATGGACAAGGCGTCGGAACTGGAAGCATTCTTCCAGCAACCCGACACGAACATGGGATGGACGCAGTGGCTGCGCGAACTGCTGGAAGACCTTTTTGTCTTGGACGCACCAACGCTCTATATCCGTCGCACGCGGGGTGGTGGTGTCTTCGCACTGGAACCAATCGACGGCGCAACGATCAAGCGCGTGATCGATCCGTGGGGTCGGACGCCGTTGCCTCCATATCCTGCCTACCAGCAAGTGCTGAAGGGTATGCCTGCGGTCGATTACACGACTGACGATGTCATCTACCGTCCGCGCAACAGCCGCACTGGAAAGATTTACGGTTTCGGGCCGACCGAACAGTTGCTGACCACGGTGAACATCGCGTTGCGCCGCCAGACATGGCAGACGCAATACTACACCGAAGGCAACATCCCCGAAGCTTTGATCGGCGTGCCCGACACGTGGACGCCTGACCAGATCAATGCGTTCCAGCGTTACTGGGACAACATGCTTGAAGGCAACACGGCATCGCGCCGTCATGCCAAGTTCGTGCCCGGTGGAATTGCCAAGACCTACATTCCCACCAAAGAAGCGGAACTGAAAAATGTGTTCGATGAATGGCTGGCTAGGGTCGCTTGCTATTGTTTCAGCATCAGCCCTGCTCCCTTTGTGTCTAATCTTAATCGCGCGACTGCGCAAAGTCTCAAGGATGCTTCTCTCGAAGAAGGCTTGATGCCGATCCAGTTGTGGATCAAGGAACTGTGCGACTACGTCATCCGCGTCGTCTTCAAGAACAACGATGTCGAATTTAGTTGGCAGGAAGACGAAGACGCCGACGCTGCCACGCAGGCGACGATCACGCTGAACGATGTGAAGGGTGCGCTGCTGACGATCAACGAAGGCCGCGCAGCCAAGGGTCTTCAGCCGTTCAGCGATCCGCTGGCCGACACGCCGCTGGTGTGGACGACCACCGGCTACGTGCCGCTAGAACAACCTGAACCGCCCCCGCCACTGCTGGGTCACAACGGTGGCCCGCCCATGCAGGGTGACGGCAAAGACCCGAAGACGGATGCGAAGGGCAACCCCATAGTCGGCAACGACAACGAAACGGCGAACGACACCGGCACTGGCGATGGCTCGAAAGCGCCGACCGGCACGGTGAAGTTCCACATTCACGCGACAGACGCAGAAGCTGTTCGCAAGCTGCTGGCCAAGAACGGCATCGGCATAAAAAAAAAGTTGATGTACACATAGCGCCCACGTCTGGGCCGAAGGGCAATTCTGCCAAGACAGCTATCGAGGCTCGATATGCCCGCGCGTTCAAGGAACAAGCCAACGAAGTCATCGCGTACTTCCGCGCCCACTACAAAGCGGAAAAAGCCACGCGCAAAAACACCATCGCAAACGATGTCCCACTTGGCACAGTTGGCAGTGCAGGAACTAACAGCGCAGCCGACTTTGCCGCCGCCGCCTACGAAGGCGGAACGCACGCCATCATCGGGCTTGGGTTCGCGAACTCTACGGATGCTCCGCAGCTTTTTGGGGCTGTGAACGACAGGGCTGTCGCTTGGGCGAACAGCCACGCTGCCGATCTTGTCACGCAGATCGATGAGGCGACGCGCAACGAACTGAACCGCGTGATCACGACCGGCATCGAAAGCGGTCTTGATGTCGGCCAGATCGCAGACAGCATCCACGCGATGGACGCGTTCAGCGACAAGCGTGCAAGCCTGATCGCGGAAACTGAAATCGCTGGCGCGGAAAGCCAAGGCGCACTGGAAGGTCTGCGCGAACTCGCGGCCACGACCGATCTGACGATCCAGAAGACGTGGGTCGTGACGGATGAAGCCTGCGATGACTGTCAGGACAACGAAGACGAAGGTCCAATCGATCTGGACGATGACTTCCCATCAGGCGATGACGCGCCACCTGCGCATCCGAACTGCCGCTGCGCGCTCGGCTACACGACAGAGGAATAAGCAATGACCGTTGCTCAGAACGAGTTGTATGTATATGGCAGCGCCAACATGCCGGAAGACGATGTGTCGCTGACAGGCGGCGCAGTGGACTTCACCAAGCTGGTGTTCTTCAACGACATCACGCCGTCCGGCACAGTCGATTATGTTTCGTCCAGCGCGTCGGACACTGCGACCATCATCACATGCACCGGCCTTGACGGCACTGGCGTGTCGCAGGCTGAAGCCAAGACGCTGACAGGCACCACACCCGTCACAGGATCGCAGTCGTTTGAACGCTTGATGAAAGGCGTGCAGACCGGAACCGCGCAGGTTGGCGACATCGCCATCATCGCGCATACCGCGACTATTTCAACGCACACCGCGCAAGGTGGCAGCAATACGGTTGCGCCTGTTGAACCCTACATCCAGCTTCAGTCTGGCGACGGTGCGTCGGTCGCGGTCGGCCAGATCGTTCGCATCCTGAACAACTCGCCTGCGGGCGTTCAGTTCCAGTTGCGCCGCATCGTGCGCATCAGCGGCTACTTCGCGTATGTCAACCGCGACTGGGGAACGGTGCCGACATCGGCCACCACCTACAGCGTGTTCCAAGGCATGCTGTTCGATCTGTCACCTAACAAGATCGCGCAGGTGCGTCGTGCGTTCTACAACATCGCGGCTGACGTGCCCGGTGGATCGTCGCGCACCTACTACGAAAAAGTGTTCGCAGTGAACAACGACACTGCCACCGCGCTGACGCAGGCTGTGATCACCAAGCAGACCGACCCAACTGGCGGCACGCTGAACTTCGCGCTGTGCAACGCGCTGAACGACACGCAGACCGTTGCCAATCGTTTGAACAGCACGCCGCCATCGGTCACTGCTTACTCATCCGGCGCAGCACCGCAGGGCATCAACGTTCCGTCGCCGCAGAACCTGCCGAGTGGCGCAGCGCCCAACAGCGCAGGCGCACAAGGTGTGTGGGCGCAGTACGTGCTGCCAGCAGGCACCGCACCGGCCAAGACCAGCGCCACTCTGCGCATCACCGGGAACAGCACCTGATGACGACTTACTACGACAAGCTGATCGCGGTGTGGCCAAGTCTCACTGGTGCCACGACAGACGACAAGCTTGCACAACTCAATGCGATGGTCGCGACAGTCAATCGCCCAGTGGACATCGGCGCAGCAGTGAACTACCTGCGCGAATGCCAAGCTTGGTACGCGATCAAGATCGCATCCGAACAGTCGCCACCGAACATGGCCGCATATGCCGCTGTCGATCTGGTGATGGACATGCGCCAGACCGTTCTGGACTTCACGCTGCCTGTCGTTGCCACGATGGGTCAGGCGCTGATCGCTTCCAAGCTTATTACTTCTGACCAGTGGTCAACGCTGCAATCGCTGGGCGATGTCACTGTGTCGTGGGTCGAAGCCAACGGTTACACGTCGCAGACGATTGGACCCGGAGATCTTGATGCGTGCTTTGAGGCGACAGGGACGCAACTGAAGTGACCACAGTCAAGGCGCTCTATTCCGCATCAGGCGCTGGTACGGCGATCACTTGGACGCCCGGCGCGTTGGCTAGCGGTGGTGCTCGTGGATGCGCCGCCATAGACAACACGTCGTTCCTCTATGTCGACGCGGCCGTGATGATCCAAGTGGCGGTCGGCGTTGTTGCCGCACCAAAATATATTAACATCTGGGGCTCGCTCTCAGAGGACGGGACGAACTGGCTCGGCAATCCGTCCGGCACCGACAACTATGTCGGCACCGATGCGACGTTGACGGCGCTTGGCTCTCCGTCAGTTTTCTTTGGGCCGTTCACGCATCCGACGAACACGGCGAGCGTCACGACCACAATCGTCATCCCGTCAATCCGCGATCTGTTCGGCGGTCTAGTCCTACCAAAAAAGTGGGGACTGATTTTTGAAAATCAGACTGGCGTCGCGCTGCCGAATACAACCTTCGCGGCAGAATATACCGGCATTCAATTGAGCAACGTCTAAGGGGTAGACAATGCCCCTTATTCGACGCGGTAATCCTCGCGGTTTCACAATCAATCGTTCGCATCCGGCGGCGAAAAACTGCATGGGGTTGATGGTTCCGAACTCTGGCGGAACTACGATCAAATGTCGCGATTTAATCACGAAGCAAAAAGGTGTATCGGTCGGCACCGTCAACGCGGCGATGAAGCGGTCTATCGGTCTGACGGCGAATGTCGCCAGCGCTACGGCTTGCCTTGAAGTCTCAAATCGTCCGACAACCGTTCCGGCGAATTTCACATTCGCGTGCCTCTGGATACCGAACGGCACGGGTTCGGCTGGCACACTAATAAGCACGAATACGACTACAGCAACGGGGCTTGAGCTTAATTGCACGCTAACGAATTTTGTCAATCTCGCCTCGGCTGGAACTGCGTTTCTCACTTCAACGTTGGCGATTGCGTCGGGTGGCGTTTATTTCATCGCCGGATCGTGCCGCACAACGGGTGGCGGTGCGGATACGGCGTTGCTCGTCAAGCGCCTTGATGCGGCTGGCTATCAGCTTGACATTGGAACGACCGCGCCCGCCGCCGCGACTTTCACTTCGACGTGGCCTCTGATCGGTCATCCGACGAATGCAAAAGCAGCGTTTTTTGGATTTTCGCTTTTTTCATACGAATATCTAGATCCCGGTCAGCTTGAAAAATGGGCGCGCGATCCGTGGTCGATCTTTCAGCGCGGAAGTGATGTTCCTTTCTTCTCTTTCGCGTCATCCGGCTTCGCCCTGACAGCAGGCTTCCCGTTCCTCTCAGAACATCTGTCTGCTGAAGTGGCGAATGAAAATGCGATGATGGGCCACAACAGTGGCAGGGTCGCAAATGGCCTCTTGTACGCCGAACATCTGCAAGCGGAACAGTCCAACGTCATTGTGCTTGCGGAACACCTGATCGCTGAACAGGGCAATCAGACCGACCAGATGATGCACCGTGGAACGCTGGCAGCAGACCGCCAGTTCTACGTCGAACATCTTGTCGGTGAAGTAGCCACTGAAGCGTTCTATGCGGAACACTTGCAGCTTGCGCTGGCAGATCGTCCGTTCATCACGGAGCATCTTGTCTTTGAGCGTGGCGACACGCTGGTCAACATGATGCACCTTGGTTCCGGCTTCGCGGAAACGACCGATGGATTTATGCCGCTGGCGCATCGTGTAGCTGAACAAGTGGATCGTCCGTTCAACGCCGAACATCTGGTTGCTGAAGTAGCCAACGAAACTGTCAGCGCGGAACATCTGGTGTTTGAAGATGGCGACCGCGTCATTGGTGTTGAACATCTGGTGTTCGAAAGCTTCTCTGAACTAGTGGTGTTCTCTCACGCATCGCTGGCCATCTCACCGCAGGCCGACACGTTCATACCCCTCGCACACCGCGTGGCGGAACAGAGTGACAAGCCCGCCGCGATGATGCACCGCGCGAACTTGGTATCGGACAGTCCGCTGCCGGTCGCGCACCTGCTGAACGTCATATCGCTGATCGCCAGCGAACTACTGCCGCTGGCACACAACGTTCGTGAAGCTTCCGATCTGGCGATGTTCATCGCGCATGTCGGCGGCGCTATTGGCGGCAACCCTGATCTGAAGTGGCTGCTGACCAATTCGAACGTCCGCATCACGACGCTTCAGAACATACCGGGGCGCACGTTGACCCTGACCAATCCAGCCGGGCGCAAGTTCTTCCTTCAGAACATCACGGTGCGCCAGCTTTCAATCTTCAACGCGATCAAGCGCAAGCTTGGCCTGCAAAGGATCAACTGAATGTATGCCGGGACGGATTTCAGTGAAGTCAACGCACCTGAAAGCGTTCCGCTGACGTTCGATTTCGTCAAGGACGTGAAGTCTGTTGGCGTCACCATCGTGTCGGCTGTGTGGACGTGCGTTGCTTCGACAGGTGCAGATGCCAGCGCGGCGACGCGCCTGACAGGTGCGCCAACCAACAGCGGCACACAATCGACGCAGACATTCGCCAACGGCCTGCCCGGCGTGAAGTACATCGTGGCCTGCGTGGCGACGATGTCAGACGGATCGAAACTGGAATTGTATTCGCACGTACCTTGCCGTGCGGTCAGCTAAGGAGTTTTGAAAATGGAATTGAATATCTTTGTTCCGATCACCAAGATCGATGTCGCCAAGCGTTTGGTCTACGGCGCGGTCGCCAGTGAGACACCGGACAAGTCCGGCGAAAGCATGGACTACAAGACCGCCAAGCCAGAGTTCGCGAAGTGGTCGGCTGACATCGCCAAGGTCACGGAAGGCAAGTCTGTCGGCAACATGCGCGTGATGCACGGCAATAAGGTCGCCGGGAAGTTCACCGACATCGCTTTCGATGACGACAACAAGCGCATCGAAATGTGCGGCAAGGTCGTGGACGATGTCGAATGGAACAACGTGCTTGAAGGTTGCTACACCGGCTTCAGCATGGGCGGTTCCTATCTGAAACGCTGGGTCGATGGCGATGTCACCAAGTACACACCGCGTGTCGCGGAAGTCAGTCTGGTGGACAACCCCTGCATCCCCGACGCGACGTTCAGTGTCGTCAAGGCCGACGGCAGCATCGAACTGAAGAAGTTCATCCAACACAAGGAGACGACAGTGACACAGCCGACCAACGATCAGGTCGCAGCACGCGCACGCGAAATGGCGAAGGCGGCTGGCGATGAAACCAAGTGGGCATCGCACGTCGAAGAAGCCCGCGCAGAATTTGACCGCGCCGCCGATCCACTGAAGAAAACCGCGCCGGTGACAGAAGTGCCTGTCGTGGTCGGTGAGACTGATAACACCATTGATGTCGCGATGGTCACTAAGACTGTCGCTGACGACTTCGGCGTTGAGCAGGTGTGGAAGTCGAAAGACGGCACGACCTTCAAGAAGAAAGCCGACGCGCTGGCGCACAACGAAAAGCTGGCGACCGATGAAGCCATCGCCAAGGCCGTCGCGCCTGTCACGGAAGTGATCGCGGAAATCAACGCTGCGCTGGGCAAGACCGATGTCGTCAAGGATGATGACATGGCGCAGGCCGCGCCGGGCGCAGGCACTGGCGCTGCGGACGGTGAAGACCCGGACACCGCCACCAAGATCGCGGCTGTTGACGGCAACGCTGGCAACAACGCCGACGTGCCTGCTGCTGGCACCGATGCAGGGCCGAAGGTCGTCACTGGCGGCGACACGGCTGTCGATGCCGACAAGGACAAGGAACTGGCGACACGCAGCACGGCAGAAACGACCAAGGCTGCGACACCGCTTGGTCTGAAGAAGGGTCTGTGGATCGTGTCGTGCGCGTCCGACCTTCTTAGCCAGATCAACAGCATTTGCGACGCGTTCGCGGACGAACAGTTCTGGGAACAGGACATGGACGCTGCGCCGGTCGTTGCGCAGTTCAAGGCATGGGTGATGGATGGCGCGAAACTGCTTCAGGCTCTTGTGGTCGAAGAAACGCAGGAAATCATCCAAGACGGCGGTGACATCGATGACGGCATCCTTGCGCTCTACGCAGCGCCGGGAAAGAAGCGCGATGCGTTGGTCAAATTGTTCGGCGCATCGAAGGTCGGTGTCGCTCTAGAGAAGGCAACGCAGAGTTCCGACACACGCGTCCAGTCGATGCACGACAACGCGGTCGAACTCGGCGCGACTTGCGAGCATGCCGAAAAGTCTGCCGCCACTGGTGAACTCAAGAAGATGGCAGCGGAACGCGATGGCTTGCAGAAGTCGCTTGGCGAACTCGGCAACACGCTGAAGGATGTTCTGGAACGCGTGAAGAAAGTCGAAGCCCAGCCGATGCCGGGCGGCGCGATCCGCAACAACCTGACTACCTTGGACAAGTCCGTCGATAGCGGCCTGCCCGCAGCGGACCCGACATTCGAAGCACGGCTTGCCAAGATGACGTCGGATCAAATCTCGATGCTCTTGATCAAGCTGTCGCAACAGAACGGCCAGAAGTTCGGGCCGCAAGGAACGTAATTCGCCGGGGACGGCAAATATGCGCGGGGACGCGCAAGCACTGCAACACATCCAACCCTCACAACAGGAACAACGACAATGAACCAAGCGGAACTTCAGCAGACGCTGGAACTGATCCGCAAGGCACAGGGTTCGCCCATGGGCGACCCGCGTCTTGATGGATTGGCCAAGTCCACGTTTGCGCAGTCAGGATCGGCAGTGTCCGGCCTGACTTTCTACGATCTGGAACTGGGTGCGAAACTTCTCTACCCGGTTCTGACGCCTTTGCGTAACATCACGCCGCGTGTCAGCGGCAAGGGTGGCATTCAGGCGGCGTGGCGTGCGATCACCGCCATCAACACGTCCGGCATGCGTGTCGGTGTGTCTGGCGGCAATCGTGGCGGCGTGATGGCCATCGGCACGACCGACTACACCGCTGCCTACAAGGGCATCGGAATTGAAAGCAACGTCGATTTCGAAGCACAGTATGCGGGTCAGGGTTTTGACGACATCCGCGCACTGGCTGCGAAGACGGGTCTTGAAGCCCTGATGCTTGGCGAAGAAGCCATGCTTCTTGGCGGCAACACCAGCGTTGCACTCGGCACGACCGGCACACCGACCGGCTTCACGCAGGCCACCACTGGTGGCGCGATCAGCAATATGACCATCTCGGTCATCTGCGTCGCGCTCTCTCTGGACGGTTTCCTGAACGGTTCGGTGACTGGTGGCATTCAGGCGTCGATCAACCGCACGAATGCTGACAGTTCGTCCGACACGTTCGGCGGCGGTTCGGCCCAGAAGTCCACCAACGGCACCCTTGTGGTGAACGGCGGTGGTTCCACGCAGTCCGTCACCTGCAACGTTCCGGTCAAGTCCGGCGCAGTTGGCTACGCATGGTTCTGGGGAACGGCGGGTAACGAAGCCCTTGGTGCGATCACGACCATCAACAGCGTTGTCATCACGACCACGACTGGTGCGGGTTCGCAGCTTGCGTCTTCGCTTCCGTCTTCGGATCAGTCCACCAACGCGCTTGCGTTCGATGGTCTGCTTTATCAGGCGTTCAAGTCCGGTTCCAATGCCTATATCGCCACGCAGGCGACAGGTACGAACGGCGCTGGCACGCCTCTGACGGCAGACACCTTCGGTGGTGTGACGGAAATCGAAGTCATGCTGAAAAGCATGTGGGACAACTACCGTCTGTCGCCTGACACGTTCTGGGTCAACTCTCAGGAAGCGCGCAACATCACCAACAAGGTGCTGTCCGGTTCTTCGTCCGCTGCCCAGCGTTTCGTGTTCAACAGCGTGCAGGATGCAGTGGCTGGCGGAATGATGATCCGCAACTACTTCAACCGCTACTCGCTGACGGGTGCGAAGACCATCGACATCAAAATCCATCCGAACCTTCCGGCTGGAACTTTGCTGGCGACGACTTCGATGTTGCCTTACCCCCTGTCGAATGTGTCGAACGTGTTTCAGGTTCGCACGCGTCAGGACTACTACCAGATCGAATGGCCGCTGCGCTCGCGCAAATACGAGTACGGCATTTATGCTGACGAAGTTCTTCAGCATTATTTCCCGCCTTCGATGGGCATCATCACCAACATCGGCAACGGTTAAGTGAGTAAAGTTTGCGCGCCAGCATCTCTGCTGGCGCGCATCCTTTTCTATACAGGTGATGAATGAAGGGTGATCTTGTTCTTCTGGATGACGTGAAGGCGTGGGTCTACAAGACCCCCGCTGGCGCTGGCGCAGGCGCCAATGACGCCCTCCTGAAAAGCATGATCACGCGGTTCTCGCAGCTTTGCGTGACCTACGTGAACCGCGTTCCGTTTTATAAATCAACCGTCACCGAAACGCGCAACGGTTACGGTTCGCACAAGATGATACTGCGCGAATGGCCGGTGCTGTCTGTCACATCGGTCTACGTGGACAACCAGCCTGTGTCGCCCGGCAGCAGCGTACCCGGCAGCGGATCGGGTTGGTCTGACGGCTACTATCTTGAAAGCTGGGACGGCACTGTGCCGGGCAATCCGCAAGGCGTGACGCTCTACGGGTCGTGCTTCCCGCAAGGCGAGATGCGCACGCAGATCAGCTACGTCACCGGCTACACGGTGCTGAACGAACTTCAGACCATCCCCGCAGCGAACGGTGTGGTCACGGTCACGACGCAGCCGACATGGGTCTACGATGAAGGTGTTACCTTCGCTGCGACTGGCGTTGCGCTGACATTGGTGAACAGTGAGACACCGGCCAGCGGCCAGTACGCGCTTGGACCGGCTGGTGGCCAGTACATCTTCTCTGCTGCCGATGTCGGTCTGGGCGTGAAGATCAGCTACGACTTCGTGCCGGTCGATCTTCAGCAGGCGCTGATCGAATGGATCGCTGACCGCTACGCCTACATGACGCGTGTCGGCGTCAACTCGCAAACGGTCGGCGGGCAGATGACGACATCCTATTCGGTCAAGGCGGTGCCTGACTTCGTGAAGATGATACTGCAACAGTACCAGCGCGTGATCATGGTATGAGCGACACGGAAATCACCGTGATCGTGGACTACCAGACCGCACTGGACACGATGACGAAGCGCGGCAAAGACCTTTACACCAAGGTTCGCAACGCGGTCATCCAGCAGCAACAGGCGCTGTATACGTTGATCCAGCAAAAGCTGGATGGTCAGGTGCTGAACGTTCGCACCGGCAAACTTCGCCGCAGCATTCAACGATCCAGTATCCTTGAAGGCTATGGAGTGATCGCAGGTTACGTCTATTCGGACAGTTCCGTCCGCTACGGCGCGATCCATGAGTTCGGCGGCACCATCCACCATCCCGGTGGCACCGCGTACTGGATCGACGCCAGCGGCATGATGCGCTTCGTCAGCAACGACATGGCGTCGCGCGTTCACTCTGGCGAATTCCCGCGCACACGGCCACACGACATTGTCATGCCGGAACGGTCCTTCATGCGATCCGCACTGCGCGAACGCGAAGCCGACATCCGCGCAGCACTCGCAGAAGCGGTGAAACCAGAATGAGTTTTTACAGCAACCCTGAAACAGTGTTCGCCGCCTTGTGGGCGTTGGTGGCAGGCAACCCCGCCTTCGCCTACACATCGCGCCGCTGGCAGATATGGACGGAACTGCGTCCTGATCAGCAGCCTGCGATCTTTCAGGTGCAGGTGCCGCAACGCACGATCCAATTCGACTACAGCAGCAAGTCGATGCCCATCGTCAGGTACATGGCGGAATGGATCATCTACAGCCGCACGGAAGACACGCAGCAGGGCATCCCGTCCACCAACATCAACAACCTTGTCGGTATCGCGACGGCATTGCTGGAACCTGTGAACTTCGCGATGCAGGGGCCGGTCCAGAAGCCGCTGTTTGACGCGACTGGAAACCAGATCGCATACAACGTGAAGGTCACAGAGATAAACATAGTTGAAGGCGTGGGTGGCGATAACGCCCAAAGCCTTGCCTACATCCCGCTTGAAATCACACGTCCAGTCTAAAAGGAGTTTGAAATGCAACTTAACTTCGGTGTCGGCACTGCTGTCGCAAAGCGCACGGACGTGGCCAACAACAAGCCGGTCCTGCTGGGTGTCTTGCAGGATTTGGAAATCGACTTCAGCCAGTCGGTGAAAGAACTGATCGGCCAGTACAAGCTGCCGGTCGATGTGGCACCTGCTGCCTTGAAGATCACAGGCAAGGCGAAGTTCGCCCGCATGCAGATCGACATGTTCAACGCACTGATGTTCGGAAACACGCTGACCGCTGCATCGGGCACCGATCTGATCGTCAACGAAGCGCACACGATGGCGGCGACGACATATACTGTCGCATTCGGCGCGACGTTCATTGAAGATCAGGGTGTGTTCTACCAGAACACCGGCATTCAGCTTCAGCCTATCTCTGCTGCGCCGGGTCTTGGTCAGTATATTCCGGGCGCAGTCGGCGTCGGAACGTACACCGTCAGCGCGGGCGACAACACTGCTGCGTTGTACTTCAACTACACGCGCACCGTCACCACGCTGATCAGCATGGCTGGCGCCAATGCGCTGATGGGTTCGGGACCGCAGTTCGAACTGCTGGCGTCGAACACCTACACCGTTCAAGGCGTCGTGAAGACGATGTACGTCAAGCTGAACGCTTGCCGCGCCACCAAGATGAACACGCCTTTCAAGAACACGGACTACACCATCGTGGACTTCGAATTTCAGGCGTTCATGGACGCGTCGCTGAACTGGGGCACACTCGCGCTGTCTGAATAAGCTGGCGATCAACTAAACGGAGATAATTCAATGCAACTCAATTTCGGTTCAGGCAACGCAATCGCCAAGCGCACAGACGTTCTGTACAATCGTCCTGTCGTCCTTGGCGTCTTGCAGGATATTGAAATCGACTTCAGCCAGTCGATCAAGGAACTGATCGGCCAGTACAAGATGCCGGTGGACATCGCACCTGCCGAACTCAAGATCACCGGCAAAGCGAAGTACGCCCGCATTCAGGCTGACGGGTTCAATGCGCTGCTGCTGGGCATGACGGAGACTGTCAACGCAGGTTCGACAATCTCAGTGGCCGAAGCGCACACACCTGCGGCGGGCACGGCGACGATGGCCAACACCGCGACGTTCGTTGAAGACCTTGGTGTCTATTACGTCAGCACCGGGCTTCAGCTTCAGCCTGCTGCGTCGGCCTCTGGCGCTGGCATCTATGTCGCGCCTGCGGCTGGTTCCGGCGTCTACACCCACAACGCCGCCGACAACACCATACCGTTGCTCTACACCTACAGCTACACCGTCTCGACGCTGCTGAACGTCGCTGGCACATCGGCGCTGATGGGTACAGGTCCGCAGTTCCAGTTGATCCTTGAACAGAACTACACCGTTCAGGGAACGACCAAGACGTTGTTCATGAAGTTTAACGCATGTCGCGCGACCAAGATGAACATGCCGATGAAGAACACGGACTACACCATCAACGACTTTGAGTTCCAAGCGTTCGCGGACGGTTCGAACAACTGGGGCAGCATCGTGACATCGGAGTAAGTTGAATGAAACGCATGCGGGGCAAGCAAGGCTTCGCCGTTCAAAATTCGGTCTACGCACCGGATGAGAACGGCGAAGTCCTCGTATCTGACCATCACGTCGAAACAGCGAAGGCACACGGATATGCCGAAGTCGAACCCGCTTCACCCGTTGATGCAGGACCGGCTGAAGCCGAACCGGAAGCTTCTGATTGAATACCCATCAATCGTAGTTGCCGGGCTGGCGTGGCCCATTCCACCGTTTGCGCCGCGCCAGCTTCGCTTCATCCTTCCTGCCATGGACCGCCTGCAAGCCAACAGCTACGACGCGCTGGTGGACATCGTGTTCATGGCGCTGACGCGCGGACATCCTGACATCGACAAGGATGACTTCGAAGACTGGCCAGTCTCCACCACCGAACTGCGCGAAGCGGTTCCGGTCATCATGCGCCAGACCGGCCTGCGTGACGACAAGAAGAAACCCGGCCCGCTATCGGTCAAACCTGAGTGGCCGGACTGGGACGCGGTGATCGCAGAGTTCTGCAACTTCCTGCCGGGCACCACGCCTGACTACTGGGAAGACGCGCTGACGGTCGCGCGCATGAACGCCCAGTACGCAGCATGGAAGAAGTACCCGCCGCTGCCAGTCGTGGCTGCTGGCTATCTGAAATATAAACCTGACGCAGAAGTTCAGGACGACATCGAACCGATGGACGCCAGCACCGTTGACCGGCTGCTGAACATGTTCCCTGAAGGCGATATAAAAATAAACTGAAGGAGAAGAAGATGAGCGTTGCGCATTCGAAGCCTGCTGACGCGGGCACGACTACGATCACCATTGGCGATCAAGACTGGCCGCTGCCGAAGCTTGGTCCCAAGCAGAACCGCATAATCGTTCCGAAACTGACAGTCATCCTACCCCACATCCTCGCCAGCGCGAAGGTTGAAGGCGGCAGCATGGACAAGCTCGCGTCGTACCTGTCACAGGACCACTACGACACGATGCTGGAAATCGTCTTCACCGCGCTGACACGCGGATCGCCCGATCTTACGCGCGAAGAATTTGACGATCTTCCGCTTGGAACATTGGAGATGATCAACGCGCTGACGCCGATTGCACGTGCGGCTGGGTTGCTTGATACCCCTGTGATCGTTGCCAAGAAGGACTGACGTGAATGGCCGATGGCGACATCAACGTCCAGATCACTGCGACCATCACCGATCTGCTGGACAAGATGCAGCAGGCGCAGAATGCTATTCGGCAAGCCGCCGATGGCATGAAAGACGGCATGAGCGATGCCGGGGACGCCGCCAAGGGTCTTGGTGACGAACTCAGCAAAGCGTTCATGGTTGCTGAAATCACTATCGCCTACGAAGCGATCAAGCAAGTCACCGAAGCGATCTACGGCTTCGCTTCGGCAATGGCCGACCTTGGAGACAAGGCCGGTATTATGTCCAAAGAACTGGGCATGTCCGTCGAAGAAGTCACGGCGTTCGCATACGCCGCTGGCTTGGTGGATGTAAGCGGCGAAGGTGCCGCGCGCATGCTGGAACGTCTTGAACGCAACATGACGGCTGCCCAGTCAGGCACCGGCATGCAGGCGGCAGCGTTCCGTTCGCTCGGCATCACCACGGACGAACTGAAGAACAAGTACACGTCGCTGGACAGCTTGCTGCCTGTGATCGCAGACAAGTTCGCTGCGACCGCAGATGGTCCTGCCAAGACCGCCATCGCCATATCACTGTTCGGTCGCGCTGGCGCGGACATGATACCGATACTGGATCAGGGCGCTGCTGGTCTTGATCAGTTGAAACAGCACGCCACCGATCTGGGCGTGGTACTGGATGGGCCGACCGCCGCCGCGATGACGGAAGTCCACGACAAGCTGTATGACATCGGTCAGGCCATCGAAGGCGGTGCGATCACTGCCTTTATGAAGATGAAACCAACCATCGTCGCGCTGATCGATGACTTCACGGCGTTCGTGCAGCAGGTGAAGGCGACAGTCACCAGCACCGAAGCTGTCGAACAGGTGTGGAACCCGCTGATCGCTATCGGCACCGCGCTGTGGAACGCAGTCACCACCGTGTGGACGGCACTTGAAAAAGTCGCCACATCGCTGGGCGTCACATCGACGGCCAGCAGCACGCTGTCCGGGGCGTTCGAACTTCTTCTGGATGTCCTGAAGCTGGTCGCCACTGCCATCGATGCGACCGCTGCATGGATCGGCATTCTGGGCGATGACATCAAGACGTTCGTAGATGAAAGCGAAATCCTGATCCACGCACTGGGGCAGGCGTTCATCGATGTCGCGTCGCTGGACATGTCGAAAGCCGCCGCCGACTGGGACGACGCGCTTCAGAAGATCGAAGACAGCGAAAAGACCCACGCTGCAAATGTGCTGGCTATTGAAACCAAGCTGCACAATGACGTGAAGGCGATGCGTGACAGCACGGACATCCCGTCTGTGACCATTACGCCGAAGGTGAAAGAACCCGACTTTAAGCCGCAGCTTGACGCACCTGTCACGGAGAAGAAGAACAGCGCCGCGCAGAAGGCTGCCGAAGAACTGGCGACCATCGAAGAAAAGGCTGCCGCCGAACGCATCAAGCGCGAACAGCAGACCGATGACACGCTGCTGAAGCTGGGTCTTGAAACGTATCAAGACTACGAAAACAACACGATCAAGCATGAAAACGAACTCTACAACATCCAGATGCAGGCCATCGACCGCAAGGAAAAAGCGGACGCTGGCGACAAGGCGAAGCTTGCACAGGATGAAGCTGAACGCGAAGTCCTGACACAGCAGCATCTGGCGCGTCTTGAGAAGATCACCGATGACGCGATGGTTCACGCGCAGAAGGTGCGTGACGAAGATTTGAAATCCTTCATCAACGATCAGGAAGCCGAACTAAGCGCCGCGTTGAAGGGTATCGATGACGAATACAAGGCGCATGAAATCAGCGCCCAAGATCGTCGCGATATGGAAGTCGCGCTGACGCGCGATATTGAAGCGCAGGTGCTTGCACGTTTCGACGCCGACCACGCCAGTCTTGTGAAGGGCACGGACGAATGGCGCAAAGCCATGACGGAACGCGAAGCCCTTGTCCGCAAGTTCAACGCCGATGTGATCAAGGCCGACACGGAACTGCGTCAGGAAGAACAGGCGCAGTGGACGACGCTGACGAACTCGATTGAAAATTCGTTCAAGTCGGCCATCGACGGCATGCTGTTCCAAGGCAAGACCTTCGCCCAAGGGATGCAGCAGATCGCCAGCGGCATCCTTCAGTCCTTTGTCGATCTTGGCATGAAGATGCTGACGGACTGGATCAAGACGCTTGCGCTGGAACTGTTGCACCACAACACGACGCAGGCTGCCAAGACCGCTTCGACCGTCGCTGCCAACACCGCCCAGACAACTGCCGTCACTGCTGGGCAGGTCGCACAGACGACAGCCGTGGGCGCAGCGCAGGCCGCGCAGACCACGGCTGTCGCCACGGCACAGGTGGCGCAGGCCGCAGCGTTGATCGCTAGTTCGACGCTGGCCATGCAGGCCGCTGTCGCCTTGGCCGGTGCGAACGGCGTGGCGTCCTTTGCGCTGGCACCGTGGCCCATCGATGTCGGTGCGCCAGAATTCGGCGCGTCCATGGCAGCCGCAGCGGGTGCGTTCGCCTTCGCTGGCGGCGCAGGCTTCGCGCAAGGTGCATGGGACATTCCCGGCGACATGAACGCTCGCATCCACCAAGGCGAGATGATCCTGCCCAAACCGTTCGCTGAAGACTTCCGCAACAAGGCTTCGGCCAATGGCGGGGGCGGGTCGCTGGGCGGCGGCGGTGACACCGTCCACGTTCACATCACGGCGATGGACGCCCAGTCTGTGCAGCGCCTGTTCGACAATAACAGCAGCGCGCTGGTGACGGCGTTCGCGAAAGCCAAGCGCAACAACCATGGTGCCTTCACCAAGATGGCGAACCCGACATGAGCGTATCCGTTCTTCCAGCGATGCCGATCTTGGCGTGGCCAGCTATTCGTTCACCGATCTGGAAGACGCGCGTGCAGACTTCTGTCAGCGGCAAGGAAGTGCGCATTGCTGACTGGTCGTATCCACGGTACAAATGGCAGCTTGCATTCAACGGTCTTCGTCAAGGTGGCATCGGCGCGTCCACGGAGTTCCAGCAGATGCTGGCGTTCTTCAACACGTTGCAAGGTGGCTGGGACAGCTTCTTGTACACGGACGTGGATGACAACAACGTCGCGAACCAGTTAATCGGAACAGGTGCCGGTGTCGTCACCACGTTCCAGTTGGTCAAGCTTTTCGGCGGGTACGCGGAACCCGTCACTGCGCCGAACCTGATCGGCGGCGGCACGAATTTCATCCTGAAGGTTGCTGGCGTCACAAAGGTGTACGGCACCGACTACACGGTCAGCGACTGGTCATCATCGACACCGGGTGTCGTGACATTCACCGCAGCGCCGACCGGCGCGATCACGGTGACGTTCAACTACTACTATCCGTGCCGCTTCGATGACGACACAATCGACTTCAGCAAATTCCTTTCTTACGTCTACGAACTCAAGAAGCTTTCCTTCACGAGTATAAAGTGAAACTCTGGCTGTTCATCTTCACCCAACCTGATCGCAAATTTGTCTCCGCACGTGTCGCTGCCGACACGCGCGATGAAGCTTGTTCGATCATGGGGGAAGCCTTGCAGCGCATACTGGTCGCACAGGAAAACGTGCATCCTGAACCCGGCACGATCCTGACGATGATAGGCAACGAACCTGCTGATCATGCCGGTCTTGTCCACCTGCGCGATCTGAACAACGAACTGTGGGTGCCAGCGTGAGCAAGCCAGTCTCCGCGCAGTTCCAGACCCTGATGGGTACGCGCCAGTTCTACGCAGCCGATCTGTGGACGGTGAACTTGGCGAACGGCGCGGGTACGCTGTACTATTGCAGCGGCGATCAGAACATCAACGCGAACGGCAACACCTATCTGTGTGGTGGCACGACAGGTCCATACTGGGACCGCACCGGCAGCAAGGCGAAGTTCCACTGGTCAACCGGCACCAGCGTCGATGAATTACAGGTCGATGTCATACCCGGTTCATCGACCGTACTTGGTCTGGCGTTCCTGAACGCCGTGCGTCGCGGCGTGTTCGATGGCGCAGAAGTTATTCTGGAACGCGCGCTGATGCCGACCTACGGCGACACGTCGCGGGGTCTTGTCCGCGTCTTCATTGGCCGCATGGCACCTGTTGTCGCCGGTCGTTCGCTGATCACGTTCAGCATCAACAGTCATCTCGAACTTCTGAACCTTCAGTTCCCCCGCAATCTTGCGCAGTCCACCTGCATGAACAACTGGGGCGACACCCAGTGCGGCATCGTCCAGTCCAGCTATCGCGGCAGCGGAACGCTGACAGGCACCCCAACGGTCGCGCAGTTCACGACAAGCACGCTGGGCGGGACGTTCGCAACGGGCACGTTCGACCATGGCAAGATCGTCTTCACCAGCGGCGTGCTGAACGGTTATCAGGCTACGATCAAGCAAGCGACGCTTTCCGGTTCGCCGTCTTCAGCGACAGTTTTCCTTGCGGGGTATCTCCCGGTCGCACCTTCAGCCGGTGACAGTTTCTTCATCTACTACGGCTGCAACAAGAGTTACACCGACGCGAACGGCTGCCCGAAGTTCAGCAACACCGCACGCTTCCGTGGAATGCCTTTCACACCGCAACCCGCGACGGCAGTTTGATGGACAATGAAAAGCGCAGGCAGGATGTCATCGATGAAGCGTTGACGTGGGTGGGGACACCTTACGTGTCGAACGCGCGCGTCAAGGGGCGCAACGGCGGTGTCGATTGCCTGACGTTTGTCGCTGGCGTGTACGAACATGCAGGCGTCATCGACCGTCTGGACATTCCGCACTATCCGCCAGACTGGCATCTTAATCAGGAAGCCGAACTGTATTTGATCGGCAAGGACACGACGCCGGGCATGCTGCACTTCTGCCGGGAAATCTTCACCCCGCCGCAGAAGGCTGACATCGTCCTGTGGAGGTTCGGACACTGCTACGCGCACGCTGCCATCGTTGTCGAATGGCCTACTGTCATTCATGCGTGGGCAGAACGTGCCGTCGCCATGGAAGACGCCACTGGCTACTACACACTGAACAAGATCGTTGAAGAAGCCGGTCGTCACCGCGAAGATCGCCCGCGCAAGACCTTCGAAGTGAAGGACTGGCGCTGATGGCTTTCTTCTTCGGTGGTGGTGGAAAGACCAACGCAGCCAGCACGCCGAACTACACCGGCATGCAGTTGCAATCATCTGCCTACGGTCTGGTCGTTCCAGTCGTCTATGGAACGACGCGCATCGGCTGGAACCTGCTGGACTACGTGAACTTCAAGACGGTCACGACACCGTCCAGCAGCGGCGGTAAGGGCGGCATCGTCGGCGGTGGTGGTGGCAAAGGTTCGTCATCCAGCACGACTAGTTACACCGCCACGGTCGCTGGTGTTCTGTGCGAAGGCCCGATCCATGGCGTCTACAGTTCATGGTCAAGCCAGACACCGCTTGCGGGTTATCCGAACTTCACGGTGTTCACAGGCGCGCTGGCACAAACAGTGTGGTCGTGGTGGGCGGCGAACGGTTTTGGTTCACACGCTGTCAACTACAGCGGCTTCGCCTACGCGGCGGCTGCAAACTACAATCTTGGATCGTCGGCCAACTTCCCGAACATGAACTGGGAAGTGCAAGCGTTGTTGTGGAACACTGCCCCCGGAACCTACGGCGGCAACGGCTGCGCCACAGGCGGCGACGCCGATCCAAGTCAGATCATTCCCGACATCCTAACAAATACCAAGTATGGCGTGGGCTTTCCTTCTGCACGTGTCGGTCAAGTCAACTTCTGGAACGAAGCGCACAGCGGCGCGACATCTATCACTGTCACGCACGCTTCGACGTTCAACTACAACGTCAGCGTTTACGACGCGAACCTTAGCATCAGCCTGACATGTGTCGCAGGAACGCCTGCGGCCAACCAGTACAGCTTCACGACTGCTGGCGCGTACACCTTCAACGCCGCGCAGAATGGCCACGCGTTGACGATCAACTACGTCACCGTCGATGCGATGACGAACTACCAGAACTTCACGATGGCCTCCGGCCTGTGGATGTCACCTGCCTACACATCGCAGTCGCAGGCATCCTCCGTTCTGGACGACATCGCCAAGGCAACCTATTCGGAAGTGCTGTGGTCAAGCGGTGTTCTTCAGATGGTGCCGCGCGGAACGCAGAACATCACCGCGAATGGCTTCACCTTCACGGCCAACATCACGCCAGTGTACGCGCTTGGCCCTGACGACTTCCTTGACGGAACGACCGGCAATGCGTCGGACCCGGTCACGATCACGCGCAACCGCAAGGCTGATCAGCTTAACGTCATCAAGATCGAAGCACTGGATCGCGCCAACCAGTATGCGCCCGCTGTCATAGAGATGACCGACCAAGCGCAGATCGACCAGTACGGTCGCCGCGCTGCGGCCAGCCAGTCGCTGCATCACTTCTGCGATCTACAAGCGGCCAAGACGTGCGCCGCGCTTCAGCTTCAGGACACATACATTCTGAACCAGTACGCGTTCAACGTCGATGAACGCTACATCGTGCTTGATCCGATGGACATCGTCACGCTGACTGACCCATCGTATCCGGGTCTGACAAATATCGGCGTGCGCATCATCGACATGACGGAGAACGATGATGGTACGATCAGCATCATCGCTGAAGAATTTCCCGGCACCATCGGAACGGTGCCGACCTATCACATCGACCCCGGCAGCGGCACGATCCAGAACTTCAACGCGGACCCCGGCAACGCTGCCGCGCCTGCGGTGTTCGACGTTCCTGTGCAGCTTGCGAATGCGACAAACCTTGAAACGTGGCTGGCGACGTGTTCCGCCACCGGCAACGCCAACTGGGGCGGCTGCGATGTCTATCTGAGCGCGGACAACACCACCTTCGTCAAGAAGGGCACGCTGTTCGCACCGTCGCGCATGGGCGTCACGACAGCGACCTTCGCCATCGGTAGCGACCCCGACACGGTCAACACCCTGAGTGTCGATCTAACCAATTCCTTTGGCGCGCTGCTGGGCGGCACGCAGGCCGACGCCGATCAGGACAACACACTTTGCTTCGTCTGCAACACGGACGGCACGAACGGCGAATATGTTTCGTACCAGCAGGCCACGCTGACAGCGACCTACAAGTACGATCTGGGTAAGTCCGGCGCATCGCCCGGCTACCTGCGTCGCGGCCAGTGGGGTACGTCGCCTGTCGCGCATCCGTCCGGCTCATTGTTCGTGCGTCTGGACGACAACATCTTCACGATGCCGTACACGCCTGCCGATGTCGGCAAGACCCTCTACATCAAGCTGGTCAGCTTCAACATCTGGGGCGCGGGCTATCAGTCACTGGGCAGCGTCACGTCTTACGCGCACACCATTGCTGGTCCGCCTATTCCGCCACTGGTGCAGAACTTCACTGCCGCGCAGAACGGCAATGCTATCGCGCTGGCGTGGACCGATCTGACGACCGCAGGTATCAAGGGTTACGACATTCTGTTTGGTCCTGTTGGCGGAACGGTCGCGACCGCGACGTTGCTGTCTGAAGCTTCGCGCCAGACTGCTGAAACAACGGTTGGTGTGCCGCCCGGCACATGGGTGATGTATATCCGTGGGCGCAACATTGCGAACCAGTATGGTCCTGCAAGCAGTTCAACGGTAACAGTTTCGAACACGAACATCACCATCGGTTCGTTCAAGCAGGAACCGGATTGGCTCGGCACATTGAGCGGCTATGTGCTGCACTACACAGGCGTGCTGGTGCCGGTCAGCCAGACACTTGCGAGCGCATGCACCTATGCGCAGTTAGCTTGCGGGTTCAATCCTGTCGCGAACCCGACATACACCGCGCCGACATACGATGAAGGGTTCAATTCTTCATCGCGCATCTTCTATACTATCTCTGGCCGTGCGGCTGGCGCGTCAGGTCTTGCACCATCGCTGGCGTCGTATCTGGATTACTGGCTGTCAGGATTTAGCGATCCGAACACCTACATTCCGTGGACTGTCGGTTCAGTTCTTTCGCGTTACAATAATTTCCGCGTCATCGATCAGGCACCAGCGCCGCAAGTGCTGACACAGTTCGACATCACAGTCGATGCGCCGCTTCAGGATTACGTGATCAATGGTTTCGCAGTTTCTAGCCTTGGCACTGTGCTGAACTTCGCAGCCAACAATATCGGGCCGTTCCATAATACGCCGAACGTCCAAGTGACACCTGTTGATGGTGTCGGAACCGGCGGCGGTGCGTCACCGATCAGCGCAACACAAGCAACCATCACAGAATACCAAGGTGTGGCTGCCATCAACGGCACCGTCAACCTTCGCATCTCAGGAAACTAAGCATGTCAATTTTCCCGTCCGCACTGATCGTCCCGACCAACAACACTGCCGACAACGTTGGTGCGTGGCTGAACCGCGTCGATGCCGACTTCGCTGCGTTCCTGCGTGCTGCCGGGCAATGGGCACCGCGTTCCGCGCCAGTCACGCCGAACATGACGATGTGGATCGACCCCGGCACGAACATTCTGGGCACGACCGAAACGGAACTGGGCAACTGGTGTACTGGCAACAGCCACACCACCACGACCATCGACGGTGTGAGCATCACGGAAGGCATCACCCAAGGCGCGCCAGTTCAAGGCTGGTACTACAACGCTGGTACGCTTACTGCGCTGTTCCCTGCGAACACCTACATCGCGACCGTCACTGCTGGCGCGCTGAACGCTGGTTCATTCACCACGAACAACGCCGCTGTCACAACAACGACCGGCGCGATCATCTTGGTTGGCCAAGGCTTGGGCGGCATCGTCAACGCCAACACGCACAGCAATACGACCATCGATGGTTTCCCGGCTGGCTGGTTGACCGCGAACAACATCCAAGCTGGAATGAATATCGTCGCGTCCGGTCTGGTGCTGACCACTGTGGCGTCAACGCCTGCGTCCGGCGCAACATCACTGACCACGACCGGCAGCGCAACAACGACACTGACCGGCACGCCAATCACTATCACCATCGGCGCACCGGCTTCCAATCCGCGCATCGACCGCATCACGCGCAGCGCAACCAACGGCACCATCACATGGACAAAGGGCACAGAAGCAGCAGTTCCGGCTGCTCCTGCGCTGCCCGGCAACCAAATTCCAATCGCCAATCTTTATCTGGCGACCAGCACAACCGCGATCACCAACACCAGCGTGATCGCTGACAAGCGTTTCGTTGGCGGTGGCGGTGGTGGCGGTGCAGGGCAGGTGGCGAACCTTGCCATCGCAGCGAACACTGCGGACCTTGGAACGATCACGTCCAACAACGTGAACATCAACAGCGGTTCAGGCCCGATCAATTCGTTCGGATCATCCGCACAAGTCACCAATCCGTTCTTCATGGTGCAGATGGGCGTTGCTGTCGTCCTGACGTACAATGCGACATCGATGATTTTGCCCGGTGGCAAGAACATCACGACCGCTGTTGGCGACTTTCTGACTGCCCAGTATCTTGGATCGGGCAACTGGCAGGTTGTTGACTATCAACCTGTCGGCTGGCGCGCAGGCCCAGACATCGTTCCGCCGATTGGTGGCGCAGCGATGACAACCAGCCATTCTCTGGTGATGGCTGACATCGGATACAACGCACTGTTCAACGCCACGACGCTGACGTTGACTATCCCTGCGAACTCATCTGTTCCATTCCCGATTGGCACAGTCATTCCGTTCGACAATATCTTCGCGGGCAACCTGACGGTCGCGATCACGACCGACAGCATGTTCATCGCGGGCAGCACGACTGGCGGCGCTGGTGTATCGCGCACAGTCGGGCAGAACGGCAGCGGTACAATCAAGAAGGTCGCCGCGACTATGTGGCTGATCCAAGGCGCGGGTGTCTCGTGATCGTCAAGCCCAAGTTGATCCTGCCGAAGCGTTACGCGCCCGCGATCATTCAGCGCGCAGGCGATCCTGAGTGGCGCAAGATCGACGCCACAGAGTTTCAAGACTGGTTGAAAGCGCAACCGGATCGCATCATGGCGATGGCCGGTGTCACCGCTGCGCTGCTGGGTGACGGGTTCACCCCGCAATCGTCGGGCATGCAAACGTCTGGCACGTCATGGGCTATTCCCATCGGCGCGGCCAACATGCGCATCCGTCTCTATGGCGGTGGTGCTGCGGGCGGCTGCGCGACTGCGTGCCCCGGCGCTGGTGGTGGTGGCAGCGGATCATTGAGCGATTGGACGAAAGCCCTGACTGGCACAAACTGGGGCCAGACAGTTGGATATGCGCTCGCCGCATCAGTGGCTGGACGTTCAACAGCAGGCACTGGGGCTGCGGGCAACTCATCGACATGCGGTGCAACAGGCACCTTCAGCATGTCCACTGCTACATGTCCCGGTGGCAGTGGTGGCGTATCGGGTCCGGTGCAAGGCGCTGGCGGAACAACGCCGACAAATGCAAACAGCGGCGCAACGAACACAGTAGGCAATGGTGGCACCGCGAGTGCCAGCGGCGCAAATGCACCCGGCACGCTCGGCGGTACGGGTGGCGCATCTGGTGGCAGCACAAGCAGCGGCGGTCCCGGCAATCCCCCCGGTGCTGGCGGCGGTGCAAGCGTACCCGGACATACATCAGGCAATGGCGGCGCGGGCGGCGTTCAGTTGGACTTCACATGACCACATACAGACGCATCGAACAATATGGACCCGTCATTGCAATCCGCTTTCGCTTTGAGAAGGCTGCGGGTCGTTTACCGATGCACACGCATGAAGCTGACCAGCAGCACATCACAATCGTGACGCGCGGGTCTGCGCATTTGTTCGGTGATGGTTGGTCAAAGACCGCGACTATCGGTGAGACAGTGGAATTTCATGGAGAAGAAAACACCCATGAAATAGTCGCGCTGGAAGACGACACGGAAATTCTGAACATCTGCAAGTACACGGCACCAACCAGTGCTGATCAAAAGAGTGAATGGGAAAGGATACTGACATGACTGGCTTGATCGTTGGCGGCGTCGTGATCGCTGCAATCGTTGTGTTCCTGATTGTCCGCAGTAAGGCATCGTCTGGCAGCGCAAGCTCTGGCGGTGGCAGCAACAGTCCCAAGAAGCCTGTGGCATGATCACTGCTGATCAGCTTGTCCGGCTTGCCGGGCAGCATGCGCCTCTGGCGGAACAGCTTGCGCCGGAATTAGCTTCGCAACTCAACAACTGGGCGCCGTTGCGCGTGGCGCACTTCCTTGCGCAATGCTGCTATGAGTCCGCGTTCTATTCAAAGCTGCAAGAGAATTTGAACTACAGCGCAGGGCGCATCGAGCAAGTATGGCCACGCCTCGTCGGGCGCGGAGAAGAACTTCAGCACAACCCACAGGCGCTGGCGAACGCAGTCTATGCCAACAAGTATGGCAATGGCGATGAAGCATCTGGCGATGGCTGGAAGTATCGCGGCCAAGGCTTAATCCAGATCACGTTCAAGTGGAACTACACAGCAGTGATGGCGCATCTCGATCCGCTTCATCCGCTGGACATTGTGACTAATCCAACGCTGGCCACCACGCCTGCTGGCGCTGTCGCATCCGCCATTGCCTTTTGGAAGATGCGCGGATGCGACAGCATAGCAGACAATGACAATGTTGTTGGCGTAACGAAACTGATCAATCCTGCGCTGGAAGGTTTGACAGATCGTAAAATTCTCACTGTAAGAGCGAAAGGAATTTTCACATGACAAACAATACATGGATGACGATTGAAGCGCAGATCAAGCAGGAATGGAATTGGTTCTATGCATCGGTCGCATTGCACCCGCATCTCTGGCTAGTCGCAGCACTGTTTGTCAGCAGCTTGACCACGCACTTCATCGACAAGGTGCTGTGATGGTTGGTGAGGGTATCAACCCTGCCAATCCTGCCGGTCGCGTTCCGATAACCGCAGCGGCACATGCCGCTGCCAGCGATGCGCATCGTCTCAAGTTCGAACAGCGCGCCACCGCGCTGATTGTCGGTGTGTTGGCGATTGCACTGCTGCTTTGCTTCATTGCGATCATCATTGAACGCGACTGGGCCGAACATATCGGCAAGCAGATCACTGCCATGCGCGACAACATCACCTATTTCGTTGGCATGATCGGCGCGACGCTCGGTCTGTCATGGGGCCGTGGCGCGCTCAACCAGCGCAAAGACAATGATGGAGAACACTGATGCCCACACAACTGATCGCCTATCTTGCCGGTGCGCTGATGCTGCTGGGTATCGGCGGCTATGGCGGATACCAAGTCACCGCATGGGCGAAAGACGAAACGATCAACACGATCAAGCTGGCCGACGCCACGGCGCAGAAGCAGGCTGCCGATCTGTCCGCAGCGAACCAGCGCAACGCCGATCTGCTGGACAAGGACAGGGCAGTGAAAGATGCCGCCGCGCAGCAGCATCTGCAAGATTTGGCAAACCTAATACCAACTCAGGTGACGCATTATGTCTCGAATAAAGTTCCTTGCATTAGCGTTGGCTTTGTCCGCGTGCTCGACGCCGCCGTCATCGGCACCGACCCCGCCAACCTACCCCTTGCCAGCGGGCAGTCTAATGACACCTGCGCGGCCATTGACAACACTACTCTGGCCGCGTCCATCGCCCGCAACTACATCACCAGCGGACAAAACGCACAGCAACTGAACGATCTGATCGACAACGTCACGGCCATCCATGACCAAGTCGTGGGGGGACAGGCGCAAGCGAAGCCTTCTTGGTGGGGGCGCAACTTTGGAAAATGATCGCAAGTTCGAAGACGAACGCTGGATGCTGCACGCGAAGGTTCACGAAGTCGCGGAAAAGAACGTGGACCGTCGCCTGCATGAGATGAACGAGTTCCGTGCGCAGATCAACACGGAACGCGGGCAATACGTCACGCGCACCAACTACGACCTCCAGCACGAAACCCTGCGCACGGCCATCGATGATCTTCGCAAGACCGTCTGGATGGCGACAGGCGGTGTGCTGGTCATCAGTTTTGTTGTGACACTTCTCATTCATTTTGGGGGCAAATGAAAAATGGTCTTCGATCCTTTGAAAGAAACCGGGCAACGTCTGGCGGCAAATCTAGTCCCACCGGGCACGCCATCCAACCAGAGGTGGAAATATGACGCGACCGTGTCAGTTCTGTTGGTGGTTCTCTTGACGCACATGGCGTGGGCGTGCGGGCTGTTCATCTATGTCGGGCTGCATGGCTTCGTCACCACGGACGTTGCCTATGCCCAAGCGCAGGCGCTTCAGAACCAGATCAACACGACCGCGCAGCGCGCCGACAGCGCGCGGCGTTCGCTGGAAATAAACCAGAACCAGATACAACTTCTCATCGTGAAAGCCAGTCTTAAAAATACGATGAAGGATTTGTGTAACGCCCAGCGCAGCGGAAATCAGGCCGCGCTGGACGCCGCGAACGGGGACATTGACAGCCTTGAAGATCAGTATCACACCTTGACCGGCTGGACCTTCCAACGCCCACCTTGTGACGTGGTTCTGGTAGGCCCTGCAAAATAAAGGAACCCGCCGTGATCGACTTGCACTTCAAGACGCTGCACGAATTCGCAGAGTTCCTTCATCTCTTTGGCCGCTGCCGCAAGCCCCACCGACAGAAGCCGCTTATCATTGTGGGGCAAGGAAAGGTTGAAATCGACATGTTTAACATCTCTGCTGGCCAGACCAAGACCATCACTTCAGTCTTCAAGGATACGAACAGCGTAGAACATGCGTTGGCCGCTATCCCGACAGCGGTCGATGATCAGAACGTTCTGGTCTTTACGCCCTTCACACAGTCTGCCGATCCGGCGCATCCGGGCACATACACGTGTTCGGTCACGCTGCCTGCTGGCGCAACGGCTACTGGCGGCAACGTCACGGTCGATGGCGTCAACGCGGACGGCACGCACGACACTGGTGTCGATCCGTACACCGTGGTCGCGCTGGACGACACTCTCGTTGACATTACTGTCACGTAAGGTCGTCTTGGCAAGCATAGTGATGGCGGTGCTGGTGATCAGCGCCGCCATTGCCTTATCTGGGAGGAAGTCATGTCTGACGTGATCCATCAACTCGGCAGGAACAAGACCCCGCACGATCCGCGCAACCTGCGCTTCGCCAAGTATGTCGGCGCGGCCATCGCTGCCGGTGCGCTGCCTGCACCGCCTGATGCTCTCAACTGGAACAAGGGCAGCATCCCATGGGGGATGATGAAGAACGATAGCCTTGGCGACTGCTGCATCGCAGGTGTAGGCCACATCGTTCTGGAAGACTTGTTCACCACGACCGGCACGGCGACGCGCCCGAACGACAACCAGATCGTGGACATGTATTGCCGCGCCTGCGCGTATGTTCGCGGCAACGCCAAGACCGATCAAGGCTGCGGCCTTCAGCCGGTGCTGAACTACTGGCGCAACTTCGGTATCGCTATCGGCAACGATCCTGTCGTCTACAAGGGCACGCTGATCAGCGGCGCGTTCAAGGCAGGTGAAAACCTGATCTGCCAGACTGCCGATCCGCACACGGCCAAGCTTCTGGTTCTGGATCAGAACGGCCAGCCGATGAACCCCACGCAAATTCCGGCATGGTCGTTCAGCGGCACCGCGCCGACCTTCAAGAACATCTTATCTGCCGACAAGCAAAGCGCGCAGGTGAACGGCCCTGAAGGGTCGAACGAACAAGTCACCGTCAAGGACGGTGCCTTGTCCACATCGACGGTCATCAGCTTCGTCAAGGACACCGGCATTCTCGTTTCCCAGAGCGGTGGCGTACTGACGCTGACTTCAGAACTCTATCCGTTCCAGCCGGGCGATGTCATCGTCGGCGTCAGCAGTGGCGCGCAGTTCAAGGTCGCCGCCGACAACGTGTCGGTTTTCCCGACCATGCACAAAATTCATTCCTACGTTCAGCTAGGGACCGCCTTCGGTTTCAATCCTAATGTTGTGCCCGCTGCGCAGGCGCATCTGGAACTGAAGCTGGCGATCCAGTTGTTCGGCGCGGCGTACTGCGCGGTCGAGTTGCCGAAGTATTCGCAGTCAGGATGGGCGTCGAAAGTTTGGGACGTTCCGCCGACCGGCCTGACGGGAAACGGCGCGCGCGATAGCTGGGGCGGTCATTGCGTTCCGATCATCGGCTACGATGCGGTCGGCCCGTACTTCGTCACGTGGAGCAAGGTCTGCCACATGACATGGGCGTACTACGACACCTATTTCGATGAAGCCTATGCGCCGCTATCGACAGACTGGATCAACAACGCGACCAAGCTGTCGGCGTCCGGCTTCGACTTCGCGACCCTGCTGTCCGATCTGGGGCAACTCCCCAAGGCAGCCTGACCGGATCGCAGGCGCTTTCTTCTTCCCGCCCTGCGCACCTTGGCCCCCGCCCGTTCGGTGGCCCGCCCGGTCATGGCCGGACGGGGGTCTTTTTACTGCCCGCTGGCGGGCGATCCTGCCGGGCGGTCCTGACAGACGCTGACCGGGCAGATCGCCGCCCAGCGAAGCCCTACGGCCCGCCCAGACAACAAAAAACCCCCGCTGGCGGTCACTGCCAGCGGGGGTGCGGTAGCGTCAGGTTAAGATCGCGACGATCAGGCCGACCGTCAGGACCGCCCCACAGGCGACAGCCAAGACCGTGTCCAGCGACAGGGGCCGGATCGGCGGGCGGCTGGGCACCAGCGGCACCCATGGGGTGGCTGTCTGCCGGGGTGCGAAATAGTCTTCCCGGCAGTAGTCGCGCTTCGAACAGATGATCATCTCAGTCTCCTTTTCAGCCAGTACAACAAACGCAGGCGCGCGATCGTATGCAGCGGTCGCGTGCGGTAGACATCCAGTTCCGCTTCGGCCAGCGCCAGCGCGCTGTTCAGTGTCTTGATGTGGCTGGCTGTCAGGCGCAGGTGCTGCATCAGCACGATGGTGGCCGTCTCATCCAGCTTGATGCGATTGGAGTGCAGACCCATCGACTGCATCAGCCGCATCTTCTCTGCCATCGCTTCCGCAAGCTTCTCGCTGTGATGCGCGACAAAGTCTTCTACGGCCATGGGTCGCCTCCGTGATCGCGTCGCGTTTCGGCGTCGCGCCGTATCCGATCCATGGCACTGCGTGACATCTCGCGGCTGATGCGCGCCAGATCGTAGGCAGTCTTCAGTTCGCGGCCAAGCTGCTTGACCGCCGCGATCAGTTCTTCCTTCGTCATATCTTCCAGCCGCAGCGGCCCGCGTCCCGGCGTGACGTAGATGCTGATCATCGGGATTTCGTCAGGCATGTTTTTTCACCTTCTGCTTGTCGCGCAATTTGCTCATCTTGGCGTACAGATCGAACGCCAACATATTCACACGCGTCTCCACGCTTTCGTATTCCCCAACGATGCTGATCAGCAAATCCAGTTCCGCTGGTTTCAGGAACAGCACGATGTTGCGTTTCATGACTTATAGTCCGGCTGGCATGCAATGTCGTGAACGCCAAAGCGCCAGCTATCCCATATCACATAGGTCAGGTGATACTTCTTGCATTCATTGATTGCTGCGCGCTGCTGCTGCGGTGTCATCTCTGAACACCCGCACAGCACCAGCAATCCAATCAGCAGAATGTATCTCATGTCGCTTTCCTTTCTGCGCGCAGGATGTCCGCACGCGCGTTCTTGATGGCTCGCTGGTTGCGCGGCGTGGCGCTGAAGTAGATCGTCTGGCAGCCGGGCTTCACCGCCTTCCAGTGACTATTCTTGCAGCGTGCGCACGCCCAGCCTCGTTCCTCGATTTCATCGATGAACTGGGAGACAGCTTTGATGTTGCTCACAACACGTGCGCCACATGCAGAATAAACAGAAGGAAGGAGAACGCACAAAGCGCCAGACCACATCGCGCTACCCACACTGTGCCGTCATCCTTGCCAACGATTGGATCGCTCGGCGGCAATTCTGGTGCCGGTCCCGGTCGTGGCGGGATGTCGCGCGGATCATTTGTCTCACGAAAAAATTCATACTCTTTGGTCTGGTTAAACGGACTGTCAACTAGAAAAGTATGGCGGATGGTTGTGACGCTCCATCCCATCGCGCGCATTTTTTCTAGGGTATCGTCACTGGGGTCAATCATCACTCCAAACTCCACAGTCATACCGCCACCCCCAACGCACCCAGCTTATTGATGATGTCGCTCAACTCACGCTCCAACAGCTTGCGCAATGCTGTGTTCACTTCGCGATTAAAAATTGCGACTGCTTCCTTATTGCCCAAATTCGCAGGAATGAGTTGCCAGACATCAAAGTTGAAATAAATCTGCGGGTCTTTTTCCAGCACCGCGAGTTGTTTCTGAATGTTGTTTTTCTTTAGATCAAGTTCCATAACATCTTTCAGATTTTCCAGTTTCACATCACCCTCCTTAGCTAAGTGCCTGCAAGATGCGTTGAAGGTCGCGCGTCGAAAGCTTTTCCAGATCGTTGATCACTTCACCGCCGACGCGCTGAATGACGATGGTGTCGATGTCGGTGATCAACCTGTGCTTCACACCGATGGCAAACTTGGGCGCGATCTGCGCACGTTGAACGCTCATTTTACACCTATGCGTTGCTGTATGTAGTGGACGATCTGTGTCGGCGTCGGCAGTGTCATTGGCCGTGTGATGTAGAACATCACTTCGTTCATGGCTTCCGCGAAGCCCTGCTTCTTGCCTTTGATATATGCTTCCGTTTCGACTTCCTTCTTCACCGCAGCGCCAGCTTCCATAGCGGCTGTCTCCATTGCGTCAATGATGCAACGCATCGACCATGGACCGCCTTCTGCCTCCCCCTTGTGCGCAGCGAGCAGGATGCGCGCGTGGTCATCTCTCCTGCTGGTCATGGTTCCACTCCGTAGTCGCGCAGTTGCTTGGCGATGTCGGACATCTGTTTTGTTAGCAGGCTGCGCAGGGTTTCACGAATGACGCGGCAGCACTCGCCAATATCGGAAGGCGCTGGGTAGTCTTGCAGATCAATGCCATTGGGCGCGGCATTGATGCCCAGTTTGGTGCCTTGTTCCAGATCGCGCTTGAACTGTTGCAGTTTTTCATACCGGATGATCAGCGGCGTGACGGTACTCATGTCAGATATTTTCATTTTACGTGCTCCTTCACTTGCCCATCACACCATGCGGGCTGTCTTCTGTTATGATGGTGCCTTGGTCGATGATTGTTGGTTGGTCGATGAGTGAGCGGATGCGGGCTGCGCCATGCAACAGGTTCAACGTATCGCATTCAGAAAATGCTTGTTCTAATTCGTTCGCCGCTTCCTCCAACATCTCACGGCGATAGTTGAGAATGTGCTTTACTGCGAACATTGCTGACGTGACGCCGGACTTTTCATTCGCGCCTTCGACCGCGCGCGCTAACGAGTACGCACCGGCTTCATCCAGAATTGCTGCCGCCAACTTCTTGGCACGTTCGTATGCTGTCATCCCTTCTTTGCCGAACATCACTTCACCAACGGCAACAAGCCGCCCTTGCGCTGCCACTCACCGCACCAGTCGCCGCTGCCGACTTCCGGCCAGAAGGCGTTCAGCGCCATTGCATTCGGCCCGGCTGGCACCAGCAGGCACTGCGGCACGGTGCGCTTGCAGACGCGCACTTGCAGGTTGATCTGCCGATCCGGCGTCATGCCCGGCCTGCTGAACTTGCAGGTCGCGCAGGTTTCCAGTTCTCCACTCATTGCTTCTTCTCCTTGAGTTTATGCGCTTCGGCGCGGCACTGTGCTGCGCGCTCCAAGGCCCACTGCACGGTCATGCCTTCACACGGGTGACGCGCAAGGTGTTCCCACGCATGTGCGCGATCCAGCCACACAAGGGCATCAGCGACGTTTCTTTCCATCGAAGATGCTTCCTGCGTGAAAGGACACCAGACCGAAGACGATCAGGCCGACAGCGTTGATGTGTGTCTGTGTGAAGGCGCAGGCGGCGTTGGTCGCGACCGCGCCGATGACGACAGCGAAGACGCCGTAGATCACTCTACGGCGGCATCCACCTGCTGACGCACCCATGAGATGTCCCCGTCAAGTTGGTACGTCGCGGCGTGGCCGCGACCAAGTCCGGTCAGGCGCACGATGCGCGCGAAAGGTTCAAGCTTGTCGGATGTGCTGCGCGCCAGCGACGCGACGCACTTGTTCGCGGACTTGGGCTTGCGCTTGCCAGCGGTGCGATAGACGCCTTCGATCTGATCGCGGCGCACAGGCTTCTTCGCCTTCAGCAGCAGCGCCAGCAGCGCCAGTTGCAGTGATGTGTATCTCATAATTCGACCCGTAAAATAAAAGACGACAGGCGTCAAGGTATGATGCGCCGGATGACACGCGCCGCGATCCGCCACAACGCCTTGCGCCCGGCGCGGCGGATCATAGCGTCCGGCCCGCGCACAAAGGCGTTGACGTTGCCGATGGCGCGCGCCGTCTTGTACAGCCTGCTGCGCAGTTTCATGTTGTTCTCCTGTGGTGAAGATGCCAGTCGCTTGCGCGACTGGCACCGTTCCTTGCCTCGCTCAACCATGGAGTGCCTTGACACACCGAAGGCCACCCCAACTTAGCAAACCGTATCTTGCCATGTGATGCGCAAGCGCACCGGATGCCAGTCGCTTGCGCGACTGGACACCGCTATGCTTGCCATACCAATCCCGAACGCACCTAGCCATACGATGCCGCAGCGAACCAAGCCCAGCGATACCTCACCAAACCGTGCCTGACCGATGCAAACAATGTCACGCCTCACCGGAACTATTTGAAGCTGACGATGCCGAAGCGTCCGTACTTCGGGCGGAAGTCACCAACGCCGATCAGGCGACCGGCAGCTTCGATGGTTTCACGCAGCGCATGCCGGTCGATATATTCCGGCAGGATCACCATGATGTCGAAGCTTGCCTTCCAGCCGATACGAAAGGCCGGACGCGTGCGCGTGATCGCGTTGCGCTGGATCAGCACGCGACGGCGATCTTCGAAGTCCCACTTCTTGGTGCCCAGTGACGCCAGATCGGTCAGCACCACCACGCCCGCGTTGAACAAGTCCTTGGACGATTTGCGCGGCGAACGCGGATCGGCGCGGAACTTGGCCGCTTCGCAGATCGACCGGCGCAGATATTCGCCGGGCAGTGCGATGTTGCCGTCAGTCATACGGTAGACGTAGCTTTCAAGATCGTCCGTCTTCTTCGCCTTGGAGTTCTTCGCCGCAGCCGACTTCACATCGACGGCGTCGCTATCCCAGCGATGGAACAGCATGTCGCAAGAACCTTCTACGCTGACGCGCACCGTATATGGTTCCGAAAAACCAATCGCGACGGCACCATCGTTGTCCGGTTCCGAAATTTCCCTTGCCTTGTCCATGATATTTCCTTCTTCCAAAACGTGCGTCAGTTGCTGATCGCACTGGATGCCGCGTGCATCGCTGCACGCGGGCACCACTACGTTCCACACCTTGGCGCACCAAGCCCGACCGCACCAAACCGCGCGCAGGCAGACATGGCCACGCCCCACAATTCCACGCCCGGCCTAGTCACGCCGTGGCGGTCCTAGCCTTTCGACAACCAAGATCACGAAGACGACAAGGGCGGCGAACACCAATGCGATCTTCAACAGTTCGTTCATTGCAGCACCGCTGCAAGGAACCAAGCGCAGCCAACCGCCCACGCCAGTGTGACAATCACACCAGCGACGATGATCAACCACTGAACAGGGGTGAACATAGGGGGGCGGGGTCGGGCTAACAGGTCACGCATCGCTTTCCTCCTTGATCGGACGCTGGCGCAGCGCGGGCACGTCCGGGTTGTCATTGGTTGTGATCACGTCACGCTCCTGAAAGCCGAAAGGGAAGCGGAAGGTCGGATCAAGCACACCGAACAGGTGGTACTTGTTCGTGCTGTCCACCAGCCTGCTTTCAGCCGGGTACAGTTCCATTGCTTCGCATTCCGGCCCGATCAGTTCGTTCTTGATCTTCTGGAAGTGACGCCAGTCGCGGAAGATCACGTCGCCATCGCGGCGGCGTATGTTCAGCGACACCAGACCGTCACCGAACTCCCTTCGCTGCACCTGATAGATGTCGTTGATCCAGTAGGTGCAACCGGCGTCGTAGTCGTCCAGCAGCTTGTTGGCTGCTGCACGGTCGATCTTGTACTGCTGCATCGTGACGGTGATCAGTTCTTCACGCCGGATGCCGGTGGTCGCCTGCACCAGCTTCTGCCAAGGCTTGCGCGCCATTAGTCCTTCTCCTTCGTTTCGATGCCGAGTTCGTTCAGCTTGCGGATCAGCTTGCCGTGATCGCGCAGCAGTCGGCGCATCGCTTCGATGTCGGTGCGCACCGTTTCCGAACCCTTCTTGGTCTTGTCCACGTCGCTGGTCAGCTTGTGGAACTGGGTGTGCGTGCATTCCAGATGCACGATGTCACGGTTGGTCATGCCGCCCTCTGCTTACGTAGATCGCGTTGCGCCAAGTAGTAAGCGTTGCGGCCATCAAAACGTGCCCAGCGATTGGAACGCGGCAGCTTGATGCGCCAGATGCGCCCGAACAACTGACCGAACAGTGTAGCGCGACCACAATCACCGGGGTCGAAGCCCAAGGTGATGATCAGCTTGTCACCTGCGCGCTTTCCTTCAGGATCGCGCAAGTAGATGTAGACCGCGCGCCATGCGCATTGGTCTGCAAATGTAAGGCGTAACATATCAATCCTCCTTGCTGCCCACCGGCAGCGTTGTCGTGCGGTCGGTTGATCGCACTGGATGCCTGTCACTTGCGCAACAGGACACCAGCATGGTCAGACGCTAGGTTCGCAGTCAGCGACACGGTCGATGAACTCTGACGTGTCGAAGTCTTCGCGTTCTTCTCCTTCATCCAGTTCTTCTTCCTCGTGATCGGTTTCGGCCTGATCCATCTCGTCGGCCAGACTGTCCAGTTCGTCGGCGCTGCTTTCGCAGGCGTCGATGCGTTCCTGAAGCATCTCCCCGGTCGCACCCTGCTGAAGACCTTCCGGCATGTTGTCCAGCTTCGACTGTTCTTCCTGACCGATTTCGCGCACCTGTTCAGCCAGTGACCGGATGTCGTCCGATGAACTCAGTGACGTGTCATCGAAGGCACCGTAGATCGCGCTGTAGAACGCGCTGCTGGTCAGTTGCGACCGTGTCGGCATCGTCTTCGACCGATGGATCGTTGATCGGTAGGACTTGCCGACCGTCATGCGTGTTGACCATTTGTAATAGGTGTCGCCCTTCTCGACACCGATGTCCGGGTACGCCTTGCGGGCTTTCAATGTGTGGACGCGGGGCATGTTCCTTCACTCCTTGCTATCTAAAATTGTTTGCAGTTCGTCCATCCACATGTTGATGGATGGGTAGTCGCTGATCCGGTAGACGTACACCGATGTGGACTTGGCAAAGTCCACATCGTCACCGATGAAGTAGAAGTAGCCACGCCCCTTCACCAGTTCTGCCTTGATGCCCAGCGCGGCGATCATCGCGTTGACGTTCTTGATCGTCAGGCGGCGAGGGATGCGATGCAGGCTGTGTACTGCATTGATGTTCGCAGTCGTCAGGTTCAGCTTGGTCATTGTCGTCTCCTTGTGCCCAGCCATCGCCGGACGGTTAGTCAGTGAGTTCGGTAAGCGACTTGCGCGATGCGTGCATCGTGTAGCCGGTCTTCTTTTCCAGTTCGACGTACTTGGCGAACAGGTCAGGATTGTACTGCCTGCCCAGCTTCAGGTCGTTCTTCGACGCCATGATGCAGAACACGCACGACAGGCGTTCGCTGCCCAGCGCGTATGCCGGATGCGGCTTCTGACCGGCAGCGGCAATCGTGGCCCACACTTCAGCGATCTGCATCGTGTGGATCGGCAGCCAGTCGTACCACTCGCGACCGGCAACGCTGTTCTTCGTGTTCAGGGTCAGCACTTCGCGCTTCGCGCGATCACGACTTTCCTGCGCGCGCAGACCCATGCAGTTGACGACCAGCGTCTTGCCGTTCGCCTTCAGCCAGCGACGCACTTCGCGTTCGATGGGGTTGCGCTTCAAGTCTGACGTGCATTGGCGGTGCGACGTGGACGGCCAAGACGGAACGGACGGGCGGCTTTCGAAGCGGCGTTCGACCATATCCGGCAAACTCTTTTCGGCACGTGCCACGATGAAGTCCAGACCGGCAGCGCGTGTCTGTTCTTCGGCGTGTTCCAGTGCGCCCTTCCACTCAACATCGCCCAGCGATGCGTGGACGACCACGATCTGCGATGCGGGCACGACTTCCAGCAGCTTGATCAGCATCGCTTGGCTGTCCTTGCCGCCGCTGTGGTTGCAGATGAACGTTGCACCGGCAGCAATCAATTCGTTGATGTCACGCATGTCAGTCTCCTTGTGCCGCACCACCGTGCAGCGTTGGTTATGATCGCACTGGATGCCAGCCGCGTTGCGGCTGGACACCAGCATGGTCAAGTACGCGCGTGCAGCAGCGCGTTGCGGATGTCTTCGTAGTGCTTGACCGTTGCGGTGTAGAGTTCATCGCACTGCGCCATCTTGTCTTTGGCGTTATGCTTTTCGAACGCGACATAGGTGTCATGGATTTCGCGCAACTTGGCGTCGCGTTCGCGCACCAGCGCGTTGTAGATGACGTTCAGTTGCTGCTTGTTGATTTCGATCTGCATGTTCGTCTCCGTCTGCACCACCGTGCAGCGTTAGCGTTTCGGTTCGTACTGGAACCATCATCAGCACGACTGCTTGTCGTGGACGCTAACTTCGACCCGGTCCCGGCATACGGTTCCCGCGCTACTGACCCTCATCGCGTGCCGTGAACATCAGCGCCTCTGCCAACGTCCGCGTCCCAACTTGGGCGGGTCCGATTTTCCCGCCACCGTCACTTGACCGGGGGAACCACCGGGGACCACCCGGTACAAGGGAATAATGGCCTAAGCCGGGGGTGAAGTAAATACGAGAAACCAACAATCTTCTGGCTGGAAAAGGCGGAAAACCGGGCTTTTTAAGGCCATATAAAAGAAAAGGGGATGGGCCACCGGCCCGCCCCCTATTGTCCGTGTACAGATCACCACTCGCGATCTATTTCATTTTGCAGCAGATGCCTCACTGCTTCTGCGATTGCACCATCATCAACGATGGCGTCACGCAGACGTTGCAGTTCTTCGATCCGCCGCAATCTATCCGCGCATGGCCCACACCAGCTACTGTTCCAGCTTGCACTGTTGTTGCATGTTGCGCACTTCATGCTGCTGTCCTAGATTTGCGCCAAGGAATATCGCGGCGATAACGTTCCTTGATTTCCTTATCCACTTTTTCGTGGCGTTCGTCTTCGCCATATTCAGCTTCGATGATTGCCTTCCACACTGTGTCTGCGCCGGGCACGTCTTCGATCAATCGTCCCGGTGTGTGGCTGTCACCGAACTGATCGATGAAATCGTCACCGTGCCACTTGTTCGTTTTGGTGGTGACGATCTTGACGCGGATCAGCGAACGCCTGTGCTTGCCGCTTACGACAGTGCAGATCACTTCACCCTTCGGTGCGCCATAGCCCTGTTCGATCAAGGCTGTGAACACCGGGAAGGATTGCAGCTTGTCGATCTTGCGCTTGACGCCATCGACAGATGGTGCGCGCACTGTCTCACTGTTCAGCGTGGCTTCGAACTTCGCTGTCTTCGCGTTGAACGTGATCGCGACATCGCGGTACGTCTGTTTGAACTCATCCATTGCAGTTCTCCTGTGCTGCGCCATCGCGCAGCGTTGTCGTGCAATCTTCTGATCGCACTGGATGCCAGCTTCCCATCAGGAAGCTGGACACCACTGCGTTCCTTTCTACGACGCCATGTCCAAGATTTTGCCAGCCTTGCGTTCCAGTTCGACACGCTTGTCCTGAAACTGGATGCCACGTGCGAAGGCCGTGATGCCGGTGGCGATGTCCCACAGGTTCGACACACCGTCCTTCGTGCCCAGCGGACGACCTTCGTCCGTCTGGAAGGCCGACACGATGTTCTGTGCTTCGCGCTTGGTGAAACGCTTGGCCAAGAACTCATCGATGTTGTCCACGCGCTTGGCACGCGCGTCCGTCACCGCCTTGACCACGCCAGCCGAAGATGAGTTGGCGTAGGCTTGGATCGCAGGTGTGACTTCCTCGATCCACTTGTCAGGCGCAGACACCGTGTGGCGCACGGTGATCTGTTCGAAGTTGCATGCACCCCACACGATGCGGTTCATGCAGGCGTAGTCGAACAGGAACGACGCCATGCCCAGCGTGCGATCACCGACTTCGCTGTTCCACACGAAGAACCCGCGTGCCAGCGCGCCGGACTGTCCGTCGCGGCGGTTCGGGATTTCGATGCGGTTTTCCTCATCCGCAAGGAAGATGAACATGTCGCGATCACCGGCATACAGCGTGGTGTTCTGTTCGGTGATCGGCACCTTCTTGCCGAACTCACCGGGGACCGTGAAGTCGCCAGTGATGCCATCGCCGTAGTGTTCAAGGATCGCCTTGGCCACGTCGCTGTTCCAGATGCGCCCGTAGTTCGGACCCGTCGCGGCAGCCAAGACCGGGCTGCCGTTCTGGCGAAGCAGCAGACCCACGTCCTGAATGTCGCGGTCGTAGCGCAGGCCGAAGTTCAGGGCGTCGGCTGCAATCGGCGCGGGCAACCCGCGCAGATAGCCCGCAGGTGCGTTTACAAGACGCGCCAACTGGCCGAACGCATGGTGCGTGGGGAAGAACCCGTTGCCTACCGGGCCGACCACCTGAAGGCCCTTGGCGTCGTTTTCAGTCGGCTGGATTTCAATCGACCGTGACGACACGACTGCGCCGCGCGACTGCTTGCGCATCTTCAGCGTGGCTTCATGCAAAGCCGTGACTGAAAGGAAGCGTTCATCAGCCGGACGCGAAGCCCACTGATGTGATGCTTGATAAAGCTGCATTGTCATTCTCCTTGTACCCAGCCATCGCTGGGCGGTTGCGTGCAATCTTGTGATCGCACTGGACGCCTGTCGCTTGCGCGACAGGACACCAGCAGGGTCACTCACCAGTGCTTGAACGCCGGGCACCAGTGTGCGTGCCCGGATAAGCCACCGTTGCAGTCGCAGCGCGTGATGCGCATGTACTGCGGGTTGAACGTGGGCCATGTGGTGAAGAAACGTTCCATCGCATCGGCGCTGCTGTCGAAGCGCAGTTCACCGATGAAGGGAAGTTCCAGCGGCACCCAACGTGTCACCGGATAGCCGCCATAGGTGCCGAACTTTTTCCACTGGATGACGACCATATCAGCGGCCTCCGCTTACGTAGTGGCTGCACAGGTCGAACAGTTGGTCGCGTTCCAGCGTTGCTACAACGCGGCGCACGCTTTCACCATCTTCGTACCACCCCTTCGCGTGCTTGAAGCCGGGGTCAGGGATGTGGCGTTCGGCGCAAGCGTGCGCCAGAAACCCCCACCACACCAAGAACTCGGTCGTGGCGCATGTCGCGTTCAGTTGTGAATTTGGCATTGTCAGTCTCCTTGTGCGCCACCACCGTGGCGCGTTGTCGTGCGGTCTTGTGATCGCACTGGATGCCGGTCGTCTTCACGACCGGACACCAGCAGGGTCAAAGGGAATTTTCAGCAACGCCGTGCTGTTCGACGTAGTCCACGAAGTCGCCGGGGTACATCTTCTTCATCATCGCTTCGTTCAGGCCACCGATCTTCTTGAAACCGAACTGGGCGACAACGTGGAAACCGCGTGCGTCCTGCACGACATCGCCAACGGACAGCGAAGACATGCGGTCAACCAGCTTGCGAACCAGACTGCCACCGTTCCACAGGTTCAACATCTCGAAGGCGTGTTCCATGTCGTGGGCGTCCACGATGGCGACAGCGCGATACATGCCCGCCGTCAAAGCAAGCGCCACATCTTCCATCTTGCCGAAGCAGCGGATGTCGCGCGCGGTGTTAGACATAAGATGCACAGGCTTCATCTGCCAGATTGTGTAGTTCGTCATGTCAGTCTCCTTGTGCGCCACCACCGTGGCGCGTTGTCGTGCGGTCTTGTGATCGCACTGGATGCCAGCCGCTTGCGCGGCTGGACACCAGCATGGTCAGGCTGTGACCGTGAACTTCTTGTTGCGACGTGCGCGCTTCTCTGCGGCAGCGAAGTATTTTTCCATCGCGGCATGCGCGGCTTCGACTGTCTTGTGTTCGGTGCGGTTGAACGCGGGGCCGTACTTCTTGCCAGCGCGCAGCGCCCGCACCCACAACCAGATTGCATCGTCCGCGTTGTCGCGGTTCCAGTAGGCATGCTGTGCGTTTGTTTCTTCATGGTATTGCGTGCGAACGATCATCGCATGCGCGCCAACCGCGCGACCGAAGTTGTCCTTCACCGCGAAGGTGCGATCTTCAGTGTGCAGCGTTTCGGATTTCGTTTCGTTGACCTTCATTGTCTTCTCCATACTGCACCACCGTGCAGCGTTCAGCGTTTCGATCAATACTGTGATCATCATCAGCACGACTGTTTGTCGTGGACGCTAACTTCGACCCCATGCAGGCTTCCTGCTCTGGCGCTACTGACCCTCATCGCGTGCTACGAACATCCGCCTTCACATCTGGCTAACGTCCGCATCCCGACTTGGGCGGGTCCGATTTTCCCGCCACCGTCACTTGACCGGGGGAACCACCGGGGACCACCCGGCACAACGCAAATAGATCAAAAAACAGGGGCGCTGTAAATACGAGAAACAGGGGGTTTCGTATTTATTTTTGGGAGATTTTTGGCGGGAAAGCTGGGTTTTTACAGGGGGGTTCAAATACGAGGGTTTCCGATACCTTGTCGCCAGCGCAAATCACCGCTTTTCTTCGCACATGAAATGGCACCCGGAAGACCGCGCGCTGGCGCTGCATCTCTACGCGCAAGGCATGTCTGCATCGCGCATCAGCGCGCGCACCGGCAAGTCGCGCAACGCGATCATCGGTCTTGCGCATCGCGCTGGTATCAAACACGGCAACGCAATGGTCGCGAAGCTTGAAGAACGCGTTGCTGCGTTACGTATCGCGCCATGAACATGTTCGCTGCTGCGCGCGATGCGGTGATTGCAGCAGCACGCGTTGTCGATCAGGTTTTTCCTGTCGCGCAGTATCACTGCATCGATGATCTGAGTGCAGCACTGCGCGAATACGATGCTGCGAAGAAAGCGAAGAAGTGGAATGACTGAGTGCGACATCCCCGATGTCGATCCGCCCGGTCGTATCTACTGCGATCACACGCTGGTCATCTACGCCGTGGTCGATCCGCAGGATACATTCTTCACGAAGTGGAAGTGGCACATCAACGTTCCGCACAACAAGCGCAACGGAAAGAAAAAGTATTTCAGGCGTTCGCGCAGTCGTGGGGGCGTTTACAAGTCGCCGCTATATCTTCACGTGGAGATTATGAAGCGCACCGGCATCGAACCGCCGACCAAGAAGCACAAGCTGGTCGATCACATCGACGGCAACGAATGGAACTGCCGCCGCAGCAATCTGCGCTGGGCGACGCATAGAGAGAACCGGCACAACATCAACCACGGAGGCGCTTACCTTGTTTGACATATCGAAGCTTGGACAGCCGACCGGAACCAGCGGGTTTCGTTTCGGCATGACGCAGGATGGTGCCGTCGCCATGCTTGAAGAATTTTTGGCACAGGTGAAGGGCGGCAAGATCGCACTTCAGGGTGTCGAACAATCGACAACGGCGACGCCCGATGATTTCATGTTGCGCAGCCTGACATTAAAATATGCGGAAAAAGATGACACGCAAACGACTGCCTAACCGCCGCGACAACGACACGGTCGTGTTCGAACATGACGGCATCCGCTACCACGCGACCGCCAGCTTCATCGACGGTCAACTGGCGGAAGTGTTCTTGGATGGCCCGAAGGCCGGATCGCTGGCCAGCATGGTCGCGCGCGAAAGCGCCGTGCTGCTATCGCTGGCGCTTCAGCACGGCACGCCGGTCAGCGTGCTGCGCGAAGCGTTGCCGAAGCTGCCGAATGGTGCGCCTGCCGGGCCGATGGGGGCAGCACTATTTGCCATAGACCACATCATTGCCAATGTCCGCGCCTAGCGGCAGACCGGCTGCCCAGTCAGGGCCGGTGGTCATTACGGACTGAAGCACCTGACGCGCGTCTGCGACTTCATCATCCGGCACTTCCATGATCGCTTCGTCATGCGTGTGCCCGATCAGGCAGTCGTTCCAGTCCAGATCGCACAGGCGGCGCAGCGTCCAGCGCAGCAGCGATGCTGCTTCGCCCTGCGTGCAGTTCGATACGATGAACGGCATACCATCCTGTCCGCGCACAACGAACCTGTGACGCGGGCCTGCGTTCAGAAGATCGTAGACCGGCGATAACCGTTGCCCAGATCGACCGGAAGGAATAGATCGGCCACTGGCCACTGACGCGCCAGACGATACGCCAGCGTGGTCGCGCCAATCCCTGTTAGTTCTGACGCCTCGCACAGAAGCATCCTGCCTTTGGGCGTATCGATCACGCGGCTGTTGCGACGGTTGCGCGATTGCTGTGACCACGTGCGCCATGCGCAGTTCTTCGGGGTATATCCTTTGTTGTTGTTCAATCGATCCAAGGTAAGGCCGGGCGCGTAAGTCGGCCCCATGTCGTCCCAGAAATTTTGGAACTTGCGCCAGCGCTTGCACACTACGATGCCGCGCCTGCCATAATTGCCCCACGCCTGATGCGATGGCAGACGGCACCGATCCAGCATAGACCGCCATACGGCAAAAACCGGGTGCGCTGACATTCCATGTGTCGTCAAACGCTGCGCCGCCCTTTCGCGGCGTAGACACCCGCAACTGTGGACGCGTCCTTTCGTAATCTCCACGCCTATACGTTTGATCGTCTTGCCGCAGTCGCATCGCGCCCACCACAGCATTTTTTGACCGTTGCTGCCTGCGCTGCGCAAGATCGTCAGCCGTCCAAACTTCTGCCCGCGCAAATCCCTGCGTCGCCAGTCCATGGTGTGTGTCCTTTGCAGCTTTCCAAACCCCGGACACTAGCACCTTGTGGTCTTCCGTCAATAATACCCCGCCGAAGGACATGACAGGCTGCACACCTTGATACGTCAGACCATCGTGGCGAACAAATTCAACGCCATCGTGGACACGATCCGCGATACTGACATCCACAATATGCTTCCAGCCACTGTCTGTCAGAACTTCCGTGTTCGGGCCAAGACAGTTCTCCGCTTGGATGCCGCCGTACAGCTTCATGCGCGGCCAGTAGTTCGATCCATGCTTCGGGTGCCACGCACCCTTGATCGCGGTGATCGCCTGCTGCGGCCCGAAGCGGCTGCTGACCGTTTCGATCTTGGCGAACGGGTACGCCAGCATGCGACCGCTGGGCAGCATGCACCACAAGACGCTGCTGGCGAACATGTACCGGACGCGCCCGGCAGTGAAGACGCATTCGGGGTTGCGCACGGCGCTGAACGCAGCGTCTTCCAGCGCGCGCCAGAAGCGCGGTGCCCATGGGTTGGCGTTGCGCCAGCGGCGCTTGTACTCATCCGCCGTGCTGTCGCTGACGTGCAGGTCGTAGTTGTGCGCCATGACTTGGAACGCGCCGACGCCGCCACCGAAGCCGAACGCCAGCACGGCCACCTTGCCGCCCTGCCGCAAGTTCTTGTCCACGTCTTCGGGCGCGACGCCGAACATGCCTGCCGCCTGCTGCACATAGATGTCTTCGCCGCGCGCGAAGGTGTCCAGCACGGCGCTGGCGCTGTTCTCCTTGGACAACCATGGCAGCACGCGGGCTTCGATGGCCTTCCAGTCGCCCCACACGAACTGCTTGCCTTCCTCTGCCACGATGGAAGGACGCAGCGTGCGCGACAGCGTGGTCAGCACGTTGTAGCCGGACAGCTTGATCAGTTCGGACTTGGGCGTGCGCCGCAGGATCGCTTCGACCACGTCTTCGATGTTGTCCAGCTTGGCGCGGACGAAGTTGTGAAGCTGGGCACCAGTGGATGAGAAGCGTCCGGTCTGCCCGGCACCGCTGAAGACGTAGGCACCGCGCACACGGCCATCCGGCCCGGCGCGCATCTCCATGGCGCGGAACTTGGCGGTGCTGGCGCGGCCACCGTCATCGATCAGGCCGACCACTTCGCGCTGGATGACGTTCAGATCGTCGCGTTCCAGAAGTTCGGCGCGCGCGTCGGCGTCGAACTTGATCTTGCCGTGCGCGTTCTCCTGCAACACCGGGCCGAACCAGTCCTTGATGCGCTGGAACTGCTTGGGGCTGGTGATGCTGCCGCACGTCAGTTCGTCCAGCCGGACGCAGATGTCGGTCAGTTCATCACGTGCGTAGTGCTGCGCGGCACGGATCAGGTCTAAGTCAACCGGCAGACCCTTGTCGTTGATCATCTCCGTGATGACCCAGTCGCGCTGTTCGTCCGGCGACAGTTCGCGAACCGTGCGTCCTAGTCCCATCTCCGTGTGAACATCGACGTCACAGTAAGCGCACAGTGCATGAAACTCCTGCGGATCGTCTGCCCAGCCGCCGTTCTTCAGCGGCTTGCACCACTTCAACATCACGCTGTTGTCCGACTTCTGCACCGGCATGCGCAACGCCTTGGCGCACATCTCCAACTTGCCGGGCAGCGCCATCGACCGGGCGCGCGCCATGGTGCAGCGGAAGCGTTCGGCTGGGATGTCCATCTTCAACACGAACTTCAGGATCAGCCGTTCGAAGGCTGCGTTCCACGCGTGGATCGTTTCGCTGGCCAAGGCTGCCTTCAGATCGTCCGGCATGGCTTCGCCTTCCCACGCGCGCCACTGCTTCACCGTCAGGCCATCAAGGCTGTACGATGCGCACAGCACGCTGGTAGACGGATGCTGCGCATAGATGTAGCTGCCGACCAGCTTCAGATCGACGGTGCTTCGGGTTTCGAAATCAAGGTTCAATGGTAGTGACCTTCGGCGGCAGTTCTTCCGACTTTATGATCAGCAGCACACCTTCCGGCGACATCCAATCAACGCAGCGAATGAAAGCAATGAACTCATCTTCCAGCAAGTAGTTCACCGTGGTCGCGAAGCAGCGCATCGATGGGCACTTGTAGCCGCCGAAGCCATCTGTCACATCGTTGAACATCGTCCCCGGATACTTGGAATGCAGCCAGTCGTTGACCGGGGCGATGGTGTCTTCATCGATGATTTCCGTGATCAGGACGATGCCATACGCGCGGGTCATGGATGCGTCTGGCCGTGCGGCAATGGGTGGGCGACCTTCGCCCACCCAGTACCGTTGCAGTCAGGACAGCGACGTGTCCCGATTACCATTTACGCCTTCGTCGCAGCGCGACGGCGACGCGGCGCTTCAGCAGCGGCAGCAGCAGCCGGGGCTTCAGCAACAGCGGCGGCGGGCTTCTCACTGGCGTCACCATTCGTGGCACCGGCAGCCGGGGCGCGGCGCTGGCGCGTCACGGGCTTGGCCGGTTCGGCTGCGGCCTGCGCAGCAGGTGCAGGCTCATCGACCACAGGCGCAGCATCGGACAGTTCGATCCACTTCGTGATGGTGAAGATCGGATTGTAGATCGTCCCATACTGTTTGTGTTCGTAGCTGTCGGAAGTCATCGTCACGACCGGCACGATCTTCGCCGGGTCCGTCCCGATCTGCGCCTGCAACGATTGCAGCAGTTCCTTGTACGCCTTCATCGCGCCGTAGCTGGTCTGTTCGTATTCAACAGACACGCCAGTGTCTTCACCGTTCAGGCACAGCAGCGTGAACGCGATGCAGTCCACCCACGGAAAGCCGGTCTGACTGAGTTCGGCCTGCGTGACTGGGGGCTTCATTATGCTGCGCATAAGCTTGCCAGCAACTTCGCCCTTACCCCATGAGATGAAACCCTTGCGAAGCGATCCGGGGTTGATGGCCCAGAGCGATCCGTCCTGCACATCGACTTCGTCAGCGCCGTAGCGCCACACGCCGTCACGCTTGTCCAGCTTCAGGAAGGGAACACCATTCGCAGTCTGGATGCTGCTTTGTGCAGTCTCCAAGGCTTGCGAGAACTGCGCAAGATCGACAGGCAATCCTGCGGCTTTGAATGCGGCTAGTTCGTTCATTGTCTAGGCTCCTAGTTGTTTGAGTGCTTGTCCTATGGCGGCTGCCGGTAGGACTTCGGGTCGTTTGTCGTCTTGTGTTGCGATGGTCGTGCCTGAAGACACAGGCGAAGCAAGACCGTCTATTTTCAGTTTCTTTTTTTCTGCTTGTGCTGGTGTGATGAGTTGTTTCTTGATGTACGTGTCTTCGCTGATACCTTGATCGGCAAACGTTTTGGCTGTCAAGGCTTCGTCATTCCACTGGCGCACGGCCCGCTTGTTCACCAGCTTCCACCCCGGAACAGCAACGCCGTGTTCCAGTTCGTGGTGGATGCGGTCTTCCGCTTCTTCACGCCAGTCATCCCATGATCTTATCTTCGCAAGGCGGTCGCCCAGTTCGGCCAGATCAAGGATGTGGTTCGGCGCGGTGAGAGTTGCCAGCCGCTGTGTCTTCAGCGGGCAGACAAGCTTCGCATCGCACCACTTGCACCATTTGCCTTCCGCGAAGGTCGGCATCGGTGATCGCGCTGCTTTCAATGCCGCGTACAGGGACATCTCGAAAGCAGTCAAGTCTTCCGCCGTGACCGTGTGACTGTCGATGGCGGGGTCCATCGTCGGCTGGATGATCACCAGTTCGATAGTCTTGGGTTTCAGTCCCAGCGTCTTGCGCGCAGCGGCAGCGTAGAACATCGCCTGTGCGTTCGCTTCCGCCTCCACCACGATCTGGCCGAACTTGAAGTCGGCCACGACCAGATGGTCGTTGTGATGGAACAGGATGTCGGACGTGCCCCACGCTTCGGGTTCCAGTTCGACCCGCTGTTCCGCCCAGATGCCGCCGGGGTGCTTCGCCGCCAGCATGTCGAACGCTTCCAGTGCGACCTTGATCGCGCCGATTTCGTCTTCCCCCAGCCGGATGCCTTCGACAGTCGCGCCAAGGAACGCATCAGGATGCTTGTCGGCATCGTTGATCAGCAGTTCCATCACGGTATGCTGCGCGGTGCCGACTTGCGCAGCCATACCAGCCGGGCGCTTCGGCACCTGTTCCAGCAGGCTGGTGCTGCCTGCACAATTCATCCAGCGCGCGGCACTGCTGCCGCCGAATTTCGCATGGTTCATTTTCATCCTCCTCGTTGTTGTTCAGCGATGGCACTTTGCTTTCCGCGTGCACGGTGAACGTGCCATCCAGATTGTAGTGGTCATCTAATCCCACTCCGGTGCAGCAATCTGTGAGATGATGCGAAGTTCACAACGCTTGCAGACGAATGCGCCGATGCAGCATGCCCATGGCCGTCCGCACAACTGGTGTTCTTTCACTTCGGTATCGGTGGCTTCGACCTTGCGCGCGTAGCCTCCGCAGGCGGGACACTCACACGCATTCGCATTGCGCGGCAACGTTTCAGTCAGGATGACGGGCATGTGTCTGGTCCTAGTTCGAACGACCCCTTTACCACGATATTGTAATGCACCGCAATACCTGATAAAGAGGCCGGATGCGTAAAGTCACCAGTTTCCAGTTGCCTTCTCCCCTGCTGCACCAGCTTCACGCTGCTGCGGCCAACAATCCATACGGCATGACGGCGTCGCAGATCATCCGGCGCGGCATCGAACTGGCGCTGGCAGAGATTGCGAAGGACATGCGCAAACAGAAACTGAGGAAGGCACGGTCATGACAGGTAAGCTTCACGCAGGACAGCGTCAGCGGCATGAACATCTTACGCAACAGGAAATCGTTGCGCTGAAGTCTGAAATTCGTTCTGACTACTTCGGCGCGATACGCAAGACCCTCGTGATGGATCGTCTGTGCGCGAAGTACCGCATCAGCAGCCGCGTGTTTCAGAAGTACGTCAGCTATGTGAGGCAAGGATGACGCCGATAGAACAAGTGGCCCGCGCGATCTGCGCAGCATTCAGCGACAAGAACGATTATGATCCTGATGAACTGGTCTATCGCGACAGTCTGAACAAAGACTACACGCTTGTGCCGCGCTGGCGCTTCTGGATGAAGGAAGCAGAAGCTGCTTTGTCTGCGATGCCGTCGCTGACACCGTTGAACGCGCTGGCAGCGCAGTGCCATGCAGCGAACGCCACATGGTGGCGCGATCCTGCGACCGGCGAACGTCTTCAGCGCAACAAGGGCGAACTGCTAATGCTGATCGTCAGCGAAGTGGTCGAAGCCATGGAGGGCGAACGCAAGAACCTGATGGACGATCACCTGCCGCATCGCAAGATGGCGGAAGTGGAACTGGCTGACGTTCTCATTCGCCTGTTCGATTACGCTGGCGCGTTCGGATACGATCTGGATGGCGCACTGGCAGAGAAGCGCGCGTACAATGCGCAGCGTGCAGATCACAAGCCTGAAGCACGGCTGGCCGCTGACGGCAAGAAGTGGTGAAAGAGTATGCGGGACGATCTTGAAACCCTTCTCAAGCAAGCGAAGGAGACGGTCGAAAAGATGACGCCAGAAGAACGGACACTGATGTCTCTCCGCCAGAAGCGCGCCCCGTCCCATTGCTCAATTCTGACTGAGGTCGCACCAAACGGCACAATGAAGATTTGGTCTTCGTAGCCGTCCCGCGTCAGCACGATCTTTTCCCCACCACTAACTTTGAGTGTCATATCGGTTTTCATCAGCCCGGCCTTAATCTGACGGTTCAAGTTCAGCAACGTGGTCGTCCGGCTCAAAGGCGTTTGCAGCCTCAAGAAGCCACATAGCGTCCTCACGAACGCGGGCCGCATCTCGGCTTGCCGCGAAGGGGAATACGTCCGCAACAGGTTCGCCCCTTCGGAAGATGCGAAGGAAACCTTGCGTCTTTTTCGTGTAGTCCTCGATGGTCCAGATCATCTGGGCGGCCTTTCCTGTCTCAAATTCTTTGCCCCGGTTTATTCCGCCGTCCGGGGCCACGCGGTATCAGACGAGTCGCGAGCCGGAAGCGTCGGCATTAGTCGCGCTCTCGACAGGAATTTCATGCCCTCTTATTCCAAGTAGATGCCGAAAGGCTTCCCGGATATCGAAGCCCGCACACTTCATTCTCCACACAAACATGCTGCTGCGGAACTTCCACGTACGCTCATATTCTCGGTCGGTCATCGTTCGGTCCTTTCCCGTCTCTAAGCGCCAACGCCAAATTGGCCGTCAGCTTCGGTTAAGTCGCGGTGCAGAACGTTCTCATGGATTGCGACCTCACTATCGTTTTCGCAAAGGTAAATTTGCCTGCCCGTTCTAGATAGGACAATCACATGAACGAAGAACTCACCCGGATCATTGGGCGGCGCTAGCGCGACTACCGTGGCGTCCTGATACGGTTTAAGCGCCTCGATTAGTTGTCTTACTCTCATTGTCGGGCCTTTTATAGGCGTTTCAGGATTTCGTTAATTTCGAGGACTTTGTTCGCTGCCGTCCGGTTCTTCCGCAGCGCGGTTTTGATGGCAGAAATGATGTTCTGGTATTCGCGCAGCTTGTCAGTCGCTGTTGCCATCATACTTTCGTACTGGTTCATCGACATCTTGATCTGTCCCTTACGCATGGCGGGCCTTTCGTGTCTATTCTGGAATTTCGGCGTAATGGGTCAAATCCCAAAGCCGAGTGTAGTTGTCAATGAACGCCGTGAAGCCTGCATCGTTGTCCTTCTCGTGGACCATACTGACGATCCAAACATGTGAGCGGTTGCCGTGAGCATCGCGCGCCTTGATGTTGTTCGTCACAAGCACCTTGCGCTTAATCTCGCCCTTGATTGGTTTCCACGCTCGCGTCATTGGGGGCCTTTCAAAAATCTGGTGCCAGAAGTCAGCTATCCCGCCTCGCGGCAACGCCTCAATCCTACCGGCACGCCGATATAGGCCGCATTTGCCAAATTGTCAAAACCTGATAGATACATTCCCAGAACAGGGTTTTGAAAATGGCAAAACGAGGCTTTTACCGCAAATCGGCGCGACACCCGGAAGGGTCGCAAAAGGAAATGCTGATCGCGGCTGGTTACGCGACGCTCTACACGGAAGGCAAAGACGAGACCGTGATGCACTTCGCATCCAGCGCGCGCGCGAAGGAAGTCATCGGCGTGCCGACACTCGGCAGGCTGGCGTCATCGCGGGATGCGATCCGCGCCGCCGTCGAAAAGATTTTCGAAAAGGGCGCGATCATTCACGAGGTCGCGACAGGCAGGCGATCCGACAAAGCGCATGATATGGCGCTGATGATGGCCGACGCCGCTGATGAGATTGGCGCGGACAAGAAGGTCCACGGTCACGCCGCCTCTGTGCGGAACGGCAGCAAGGGCGGAAGGCCAGAGCTTCCTGATCGCATGGACGACGACGACGCCAAGCCGATCTGGTACAACGTCAAGCGTTATCCGAAGCCGGAGGACGCGGTGCCACACATGCACGGCTTTAGCGTTTCGACGGCATACAAGCGACTTGGTGCGCGCGGTTCGCCAGCGGGTCGAAAGTCAAAACGTAAGAGACACCACTAAGGAGCCGGAGATGAAGTGCGATTACCATCTTTGCGTCGGCGGCGGGTACGCCAAGGGCGACCGTTCGGACTGCTGCGTATGCTATCGGCCCCGGCCTCTGTCGCGTGACATGCCATCACTTGAAACAACAAGGTTCGCCGCCTCAGTGGGGCGGGGGTCATCTAACGATAACGAAAGATAATGGAGCCGAGGATGCTGTCGCGGACGGACGAGATGTTGGCAACTGCGGAATGGATGATCGAAGACCTCAATGTCGCCAGCGGGTCTCTGCGAGACTACGCGCATCGCCTCCTTGAGCAGAGATTGTCTGTAATGACCATCGGGCAGTTCTCGGCGCTTGAAGACGCTGCCAGAAAGTTACAGGGCGAAGCATGGGAACGAACCTACGGCAATCGCCGCAGGACACGTTTATAAAAGGAGCGGCTATGACTTGGACACGGCCAGAGAACATAGACAAGCACCCGCTTCGGTACTCGCCACTCCGCGATCAGATCGAGGGCATCCTGTTGCGTCGGCATTTTGATAAGCGGCTTGACGGGTATTTTCTTGAAACGTCACTTGAGATTGCTGAAACATTGTCGCCACCCCCAGAGTTAAAGTAGGAGCGACGGATGACAGTTGGCGATGTCCCGGTGTGCCTGACATGCGGTCAGTACATTTACAGCGTTCCACATCGCTGCGGGGAGCGCCCCGGCTTCGTGTCAAACGCGATGGGCTGCATCTGCCCGCCCGGTTCCGAGCGCACATGCCAAGGCGCATTGTGCCCACGCCGATCTTTCTCCCTACCGATCACGTAAAGCTAGGAGGCCCTGTGGACGCGATAGAGAAAATCCGCGCACGTCGCGAAGCGATCAACGGCGCACCTTGGCGCTATGAAAAGCGCGGGCAGATGGTCTTCGGGTTTTCGGTCGGAGGCTGCAACAAGGAACTGTCAGACTATCGCGTTGCCGACATCCGCGGCTGGGGCCACCTTCAGTACATGGGCGAGACACGAGGCGACGGGAAGGCGCAGGCAATGCAGGATGCCAACGGCGAGTTTATTGCTCATGCCCCGCAGGACATCGATGTGTTGCTGGCTGAAATTGATCTGCTTCGCGCATCATTGTCGTCACCCCTTGAGAGCAGATAGGAGCCGGACGTGACCACAACTCGCATTCAACTTCTCGGGTGGCTTGAACATTGCGAGCGCGAGCATCCGGGCAAAGGCACACCCATCCCGACATGGCTCTGCTCGATGGACGCGCTCTATGATGAAGTCGGGCGCGGCACCGTCGAGGAGATTGGTATCCAGCCGATTGTTCCGCGCATGGGAATGGTATCGACCATCTACGGACTCACCGACAAAGGCCGTCAGGAATTTTATTCATCTCTGCCGACACCGGCAGACGTTTAAGAGGAGCGGATCGTGGAAAACCGATGGGCATTCGAGGACTACAGTTACCCGCGAACTGGTTGTGCATGTTGTGAGCAGAATATCGGATGCCCGCCGGATGAGAAAAACATCCATCACTGGACTGGTAGTGTGGCTGGGCGGTTATGGAAAAAGTGTACCCGCCGCGAAATAAGACAATCATTGCCGACACCGGCAAGCGTTTAAGAGGAGCATCTAGTGCCGTCGCATCGCCGCGTTGCCAAACCAATCGACCCGCGCAAGGCACTCAACAGCGCCATTGCGATGGATGTTGGCAAGGAGATGGTCGCCTATCTTGAGGTAATGTACCCGGACGTATTCGACAAGATGAATGGCGGGTGCAAACTCTCGATCCGCAACCACATTCACAATGACATCATCGCGGCGATGGAAATAGTCGGCGCGGCGAACCATGTAGAGCGTCTCAAGGAACAGGCAGACTTTCGTCGCCAGTGGGTTGCTGCCTATCGTGGCATGAGACGCAAGAAGCTTGTCGCTACCGGCGACGGAAAGTAGGGAGCGATTGACGTGGCGAAGGACTGGCCCTGCAAACTGAAAGACGGAAGCGTCAAGCCGTGTCACGCACTCGCTGCGGTGGTGGATGGCAACTGGATGGAGAAGCGCAAGGGCATCTTCGTCGCGACGATCATCAACCGAGGCGACGACACTCAGCGTTATCTCTATGGCGTCCGAAGCGGCGACCATACCAAGAAAGGCGTTATGTTTAATCACTGCCCGTTCTGCGGCGAGTCGATCCTGCCGGACGCAGCGGCTAAACTTGGCGCTAAGGCAGCGTAAGAAAGAGGAGGCCCGCGTGGAGCGAGAATGGAAGTGCGGTGAATGTGGGGAATGGGTCTCCACTAAATTCATGCGCCATCACCACCTCTCGCAACCCGCCCCAAGAGTGTCGTTCGATGAGCCAGAGAACACCATGACGTTCGAGGCCACCAGCAATATGACTGTCTACACTCGAAAGCACGAAGATCCGGTTCGCAATGTTGTCATTACCGGCGACGGAAAGTAGGGAGCGCTTGGAATGACCCGCGAAGACCATCTGAAAGAACTGATCGCCCGATGCGTCGAGCGTCACCAGCGTCAGTGCGAGCAAGAGACGAAAGAGTGGGTCAACGAATTGATTGAGATCGAGATGCACAAACCAATCTCTTTCGCCACACTTCTGGAAAAGTAGGGAGACTTTAATTGGCCCAAGACATCAGTGAAACGTTGAAGCAGCGCGGTGCGCAGTACGGTGTCTTTACGGACAACGCGCAGAACATTCAGAACATCAAGCGCGTGATGCATCAGATGGAAAACTGGAAGAAGCTTGCGGACGACCAGAAGGAAGCCTTGGAGATGATCGCCGTGAAGATCGGGCGCATCCTGTCAGGCAACCCCGATCTGTATGATCACTGGCACGACATCGCTGGTTACGCCAAGCTGGTTGCGGATCGGCTGACATGACTGAGTTCGCAAGGCACACTGATCCTTCTACTAGCCACCGTGCTGCGCCGGAGGATGACGCACTGACACGGTTGCAGATGCTTGTCGTGGAGTGCCTTGAACAACATCCAAGCGGGCTAACAGTGCCAGAGATTGCAACGATCCTGAGCCTGCCACGCGATACGGTGTCGCCGCGCATGAAGACCTTGGTGGCGCAGGGTCGCGCACACGACACCGGGTTCGAAAAAATCCCGCCGCGCCACAGGCGGCACTGCATCATCTGGTGCGCCGGTCTTGGCAACGCGCCACCACCACTGTCACGTCACGCGCGCATGAAACGCGCACTACAAACCATAGCTGCGAACGGCGATGACGTGTCGCGCGAGGTCGCAAAGGCGGCACTGACATGAGAGAAAGTCAACTGGAAGCGGTGTGCCGCAAGCGCGCCACGCAACATGGCGGCTATCTGCTGAAGTGGCAGGGAGAACGCGGCGTGCCGGATCGCATCCTGACGATGCCGTTCTACGTCGCCTTCATTGAGTTCAAGACGCCGGTCGGCGTGATGAGCGAGATACAGCTTGTGTGGAAGGTGCGCCTTCAGACGATGGGCTTGAACCACTTCATCGTGCGCAGCGTCGATGACTTCCAAGCGATCTTGGAACAGGCAGAGATAATCAAATCGAGGATGTCACGCTGATGGTAGAGAAAATATTTGTGTGGTCGATGGTCAATCTGGTCGTCGCAGTGATGATCATGGTCGTGGCGGGGGTGTCGTGTATGTATGGCGGTAGCCCGTCTATCTTCGCTTGCCACGCGTACCTACCGCCAGTGTGGATCGTCACGTGGATAGCCGGAAGCGTTGTGACATTCGTACTGTCTTTCGTTGCCACGGTGTGGAGGATGATGTGATGAACCAGAACACATCATTGAAGAAGATGCAGGCGATCATCGGGGGCGTGAACGATATGCGCACCGCATATGAAAAGCTGGAAGGCGAACTGCGCAAGGGTCCGGCGTCCTACTACTTCAGCAAGCTGGAAGTGATGCTGACCGGCCTGTTCAGCTTCGCCAAGTTCCAGATCGGTGATCGCGTGAAGCTGGCCGCGGACATCGACGCCAAGGGCGGCTGGTATCACTGCGCGCACTTCCTGAAGAAGGGCGAGATGGCGACCGTTGTTGACATGGACTATGACGAACGCGGCTTTTCATACAATGTCGTCTTCGACAACGAAACGTGGATCGACCGCGATGGCGTCAAGCAGCCGGTCGCTAACAAGCATTCGTTCGGCCTATATGAACGGCATCTGGAAACAGCGTGATGAACGACGCAGAGTGGTTTGAGAAAAATCCACACAGGCTTTTCCGTCTGCGCCCCTATGTACCCGGAGAGTTTGGCAAGCCCATCCCGGTGGGACGGCTTCCTGATGAAGCGATGTTCTTCATCATATCGGCCCGACTGTATGAGGAAATCGCGCGGCGGCTTGTCATAACGGACCGCGTGATTGACGACAACGATCACGACTTGGGGTTCGTGTACATCGTCGCAGGGAACGTAGTGACATGAAGCCCGCCAGCTACCAGATCGACGCATCCGGCTTCGTGTACGAACGCGACAGCAGCATGATTTTCGCGCGGATGGGCACAGGCAAGACGCTGTGCAACATGATGGCAATGAACGACTGGCTGACGGATGATGCGGCCAAGCGCATCATGGTCGCTGCGCCGTTGCGCGTTGTTGAGAACGTCTGGCGGCAGGAAGCGATGAAGTGGGGCATGCCGTTCAGCTTCGGCATCTACACTGGCAAGTGCAAGCAGATCGAAGGCCACAACGATGTGATCTTAGTCAATTATGAGAACTTATCGGCGCTGCTGGACACCAACCATGGCTGCGACGCCATCGTGTTCGATGAACTGAGCAAGCTGCGCAACCCGACAGGCAAGCGCCAGAAGGCAACGCGGCGCGCGGACTGCTTCAAGATCAGGACAGGCAGCACAGGCACGCCGACGCCGAACGGATTGATGTCGGTCTACGGCATGTGTCAGGCGGTGGGTCTTGGCCATCTTGTCGGAAAGAGTTTCGACAAGTGGAAGCGCCAGTTCTTCTACCCGACCGACTTCAAGGGTCACGACTGGGTTGCGTTCAAGCACACCGAACTGGAACTGGCGAAGCTACTCAAGCCCTACACCTACATCCTTGAGGATGACGCGGTGGAGTTGCCGCCCATCGTGCGCCCGCCGATCCATCTGACGCTGCCGACTGAACTGCGCGAAGTCTACGACCGCATGCGCGCGCAGTCCGTGTTGTCCGATCTGGACATCGTCGCTGGCAGTGCTGGCGTGCTGCGCAACAAGCTGCGCCAGATCGCGTCGGGCTTCATCTACGACAACGCTGGAGCGCCTGTGAAGCTGACCGACTGGCGACTTCGTGTGTTGCAGGACATCGTGGATGAGCAACAGGGTCAGCCGCTGATCATCGCATACGAGTATCGCGAACAGCTTGCGATGCTGCGGCAGCGGTGGCCGGACGCACCGTTTCTTGGTGGAGGATCGAAGGACAACGACAAGACCATCGAACGCTGGAACAGGCGCGAACTGCCGCTGCTGTTCCTGCATCCTGCATCAGCCGGTCACGGCCTGAACATTCAGGAAGGCGGCAACGCGATTGCATGGTGGACGCTGCCGGATGATCGCGAACTGTACGACCAGACGATTGGCCGTCTGGTGCGCCGGGGGCAGGCCAACAGCCACGTTTTTTCCTATGAACCAGTAGCACAGGACACGGTCGAAACCGCCGTCCAGTACGTGCTGGGACAGAAGGACACCGAACAAAAAAACTTTTGGAACGCATTGAAGTCTGCCTGACAACGGCAGATAAAAACAGACCGCGCTGGTTGACGCCAGCGCGGTCTTTGATGGGGTTCCCCCCATAAGTGATCAAAGGGCAAGCAATGACCACGAAGATCAACGCCTTTCTGGCGAACTTGTTCCCTAGTGTCAATAAAGATCAAGGCGTAGTAGCTGTTTCCTATCCCACCCCCAAGGGGTGGCCACGCGAACGCTGGGTTCCGCAGGGGCCGTCACCTTCTTCATCGCTGTACTATTTCCCCACCACACTTCATGCCGACAACCCGCGTGCCCGGCGCTTGCGCGCACGCGCGACCGACTTCCGCTTCACGTTCGTGATCGTCTTGGACGATGTCGGCACCAAGGTGGGCAAGATGCGCTTGATAGGAAAGCGCCCGACGCCCACCTACACACTTGAGACATCACCCGGCAACGAACAGTGGGGCTACCGCCTCAAGGAACCAGTGCCTGTCGATGTAGCGAACGCGTTCATCGCATCGCTGGTTGCTGCCGGATTGACGGACAGCGGTCGCCCAAATGGTGCAGGACAGGTGATGCGCGTGCCGGGTTCGCTCAACACCAAGTACGATCCGCCGTTCCCTGCCCAGTTGATCGAATGGAACGATGTCGCCTACACGCTGGACGAACTGCGTCACGGTCTTGGCTTCGATCTTGTCGAACACAAGCCTGCTGCATCGCAGGCAGCGCCTTCACTGGCCGATGGCGAAGTCGATCCGGTGTTCGACTGGCTACGCGACAACGGCATGGTTGAAGGCGAAGCAGACGCGCGCGGCTGGGTGCCGATCCAGTGCCCGTGGGGTGACGAACACACCAGTGAAGGCGGCGGAACAGATTACTTCCCCGGATCACCCGGTGCGTTCAAGTGTCTCCATGCGCACTGCAAGGACCGCACGACCGCGACGCTGAAGGAGTGGATCGCATCGCAAGACCCACAGGTTGATCTGTCCGTGCTGCCTGCAACGCTGGTGGACAGCGTCGGCGCATCGCTGGACGCGATCATGCACCCGGTTGAAGACATGACGCTGCTGGAACGCTTGACGCGTTCGATCCGCAACGTTCCGCTAGGCCCCATGGTGCTGCCGGATTGCGACATGACTGCACGCGGCATCCCGCAACTCTCCCAAGGCGTCAGCGCGGTGCGCGTCGAAACGGTAATGGGACTGATCGGTGCCAAGGCGCGCTAC
>Ga0265322_10000049_pt1 | contig 62806 bp, 68 predicted proteins | sample 41222metaG_FD_193584 | JGI IMG/M metagenome (GOLD analysis project Ga0265322, IMG submission 193584) | Rhizosphere microbial communities from Carex aquatilis grown in University of Washington, Seatle, WA, United States - 4-12-22 metaG | ecosystem: Host-associated > Plants > Roots > Rhizosphere...
TGAAAGACACTATAATTAAGAAAAAAGACTATGGCAAATAAACCCTTAACAATATTTCAAAAACTTGGTCGAGTTATCGGCCCAGATTCTGTTAAACAAAAACAAAGACAACCACAGCCACAAAGATTCAACATTGGAAACAATGAATTACTTAAAACACCAGATAAAGGTGAATATGAAAGAGCTAAATTACAAGCTCAACAAAACAAGTATTTGGGTCAAATGTGGAAAAAGGTTGAAAATGGATTATTCCAACAATCTATTAATTATGAAACAACACGTATTGGTTCATATTCAGATTTTGAAGCAATGGAATTTTATCCAACAATTGCAGCTGCATTGGATGTAATGATGGAAGAATCAACAACACCTAACGACAAGGGTAGAATTTTAAATGTTTATTCAGAAAGTAATCGTGTCAAAGGTATACTAGAAGATTTATTTTTTAACAGACTTGACCTACATACATCATTACCTATGTGGACCAGAAATACATGTAAATATGGGGATAACTTTGTTTACTTAAACATTGATGAAAAACATGGTGTTTTAGGTGGTAAACAAATGCCTAATTATGAAATGGAACGCAGAGAAAGCGGTTTGTTTGATATGATTGCTGGAAGAGATACTACTAATCCTCAAGAAAGTACTTCTGATAAAACAAAATTTTATTGGAGAGGACGTGACGTTGAATTTAATTCATGGCAGATAGCTCACTTCCGTTTATTGGGTGATGATAGACGTTTACCATATGGTACCAGTGTATTGGAAAAGGCTAGAAGAATTTGGAAACAATTAATCTTATCTGAAGATTCCATGTTGGTTTATCGTGTAACTAGAGCACCAGAAAGACGTGTTTATAAGATTTATGTTGGTAACATTGATGATGCCGATGTAGAAGCATATGTAAATACGATTGCTGATAGATTCAAACGTATGCCAATTGTTGACTCACAAACTGGTCAAATGGATTTACGTTATAATCAATTATCAAATGATCAAGATTATTTCATTCCAGTAAGAACTGAAGATGCACCAAATCCAATTGATACATTACCAGGTGCAACAAACTTGGATCAAATTGCAGATATTGAATACTTGAGAAGCAATTTATTTACAGCATTGCGTGTACCTAAACCATTCTTGGGTTTTGATGAAACAACTGGTGATGGAAAGAATCTTGCATTACAAGATATTCGTTTCTCCCGAACAATTAATAGAATACAACAGTCTATGCTTCAAGAATTGAACAAGATTGCTATCATTCACTTATATATCTTAGGGTTTGAAGAAGATTTCGATAACTTCACTCTTACTCTTAACAACCCATCAACTCAAGCCGAAATGCTTAAGATTGAACACACACAATTGAAGGTTACACTTTATAAAGATGCTGTATCTGATGCTGGAAATGGTTTTGGTGCTATGTCTATGACACGTGCTAAGAGAGATATTCTTGGAATGTCTGATGATGATATCAAACAAGATTTACTTGAACAAAGAATGGAAAAAGCAGCAGCTGCTGAATTAATGAATTCTGCAAATGTTATTAAACATACTGGTATGTTTGATATTGTAGATAGAGTTTATGGTGATTACAAACTAGCACTTCAAGGTGGTGGTGGAGCTGGTGAAGGTGGAGATGAAGAAGAAAAAGGTGGTGGAGGCGGTGGTGGCCTAGGTGGTTCATTTGGCGGTGGTGGAGCTGGTGGTGAAGACTTGGATTTTGGAGATGAATCAGAAGCAGCTACTGAAGCTGGTGGTGAAGAAGGGGCTGCAACAGAAGAAGGTGGAGCTGAAGAAACAGCTGCTGGAACTGAAAGTGCAACTGGTGAAGAAGGTGGAACGGAAAGTGTTGCTGAGACAATCAAGAAAATTGACAAGTTATTGGTGGAAGAAAAAGCTGTTTTAAGCAAGAAATTAAACGAAAGAAATAAAAAATATACAGGAAGATTTGTTGAACGATTGGTTGAGTCAATTAAGCCAGACCCAAAACAAATCATAGAGAAGACTAAGATATACGATAAAAATATCAAGATAAACAAGGATATTGATGAGATGATCAATGGAATTGATAAAATGTTGGACGAATAATCGATTTTTACCTTAAATTGAACTATTTATTAATTAAAAGAAATCATGTCAGAATTAACACAAAATATGCAGAATTTCGGAAAGATTAAAGACTTGTTCAATTCAATATTAGTTGAGGGGATGATCACGAAAGATAAAGCCAAAAAACTAGTATTCAAAAATTATGTTGATGCAATAAATGAGAATGGTATTTTAAAAACACAATTCTTGGTTTATACAAACATAGAAAATAAAATTGAGACTGATGAGTCAAAAGCACTTCTTTTTGTAAAAGAGAATATCAATTTATTTTCAAAGTTCAAGAAAAAAGATATCATTGAAGCTAATTTAAAGTTATCAAAATCAATCCTTTTCGATAAAGAAATACAAACTGAAAACGCTGAGCTTTATGAAAATATTTCTAAGCTTATCTTCACAAGTAAGAATCCAGATACTATTGATGTAATCGTGGATGCTACGAGCAATGTGGTTAAACACATTCTTAACAACAAACCAAAAGAAATTAATGAACGTATTGATTTACCTAATAGTATGATAAGTACCATGATGGTTGATAAATACAATGAAAAATATTCAAGTTTAGATGAATCAGAAAAACAAGTTTTAAAGGTTTTAATTGATTCTAATGATGAGCAGAAGAAAAGTGTTTATTCTAGTACACTTAGAGAATGTATTGATTTGATTAATGAAAAACTTACTACTAGCGATTTAGAAGCTAAAGACAAATTATTAAGAGTGAAGGATAAATTGTTGAATGATAAACAAGATATCAATGAAGACTTCATAAAGAATATTTCTAAACTGGTTGAATTGAGGGGTAGTTTGAAAAATAATTAATCCAAAATTAAAAATGTTATGGAAAAGGTTAGTGAAAATATTTTAAAGTTAAGAGAATTAACTGAAAAAATAAGTAAAACAGATCGAGAAGATGAGTATAAGATTCTTGTCAAAAAATTAAAACAAATCGTTGATGATGGAAAGAGCCAGATACATGAATCTACTTCATCACAATCAAAGATAAATTGTTACGAAAAAATGTGTTCAATGATAACATCAATGTTAAGTACCGTAAAAATTAAATAGTTATGTCAGATGAAAAAGATAGCTGGGGAGATTACAGCAAGCTTGTTCTAAAAGAATTAGAACGTCTTAATGAAAGTCATGAAAAAATGAGGGGTGATATGGATACTAAATTCACTGAACTTAATCAAAAACTAAGTGAAGTTAAGAATATTGAACCTAAGCTTACCACTCAAGGAAATTGGATGGATAAGGTTAATGATGTTTGGTCACCTACTCAAATGAAAGAGGCTAAGGATGAGATATATAAACAAAAAACTCGTTGGGCTGCTGCCATAGCAATCATCACATTTGTACAAGTAGCAATTGGAATTGCTATAGCTGTGTGGGGTAAGGTAAGATAGGGCTTGACACATTGAATTATTTTCACTATACTTGTGTATAAATACCAGGTATTATGAAGACAGGAAAAGAATTAAAAATCAGCAACTTTAAGAATTATAATATAGTTTTTGGAAGTGTCAATAACAAGCACCCAAAAGCTGTTTATATTAATATTTCAGCTTGGGCTGAACCCAATGATGAGAATGAAATAAATTATACTAGAGTTATTAGAGATATAAATAAAAAAACCAAACAGGTATTATTTAATATCTTTGATGGGAATTTTCAAAGTGAGTTTTTAAAGGATAGAACAATCGTTGATCTTGATATACGAGAATCTGGTATACGATATGGAAAACGTAGCTTTATGAATTGTGAAATGACTTTATTTTTAAACACAGAAATACCAGTTAATTCAGAATTGATGAAGGATATGTTAGATGACATTGTTAAGTCAGTCATTTCACTGGTATTTGAGGATAATCGATCATTCAAATTCTATAAGAAAAAGAAATAAATCAATTAATTAAAGCCCTATTCATATGAATGGGGCTTTTTTATTTATCTGGTATATTTATATCTATAAGCTAACAAATTATGGATATCAATTACGAAAAGATAAAAACGTTAAAACGTGGTGAAGTTGGATTTGGTTATCTAATTGAACATGATGCTGGTTATATCAGCCCTGATGAACCAAGAAATCAAGTTTTTATCAATGAGTTAAAGAAATTAGAAACTGGGAAACTGGTAATAGTTGAACCACTTGTTGTTTATGTAATTCTACAAAAATATGGAATCTTAAATCGTAACGGAAGAGTTTATCCAGAAGCCATTTTAAAAAGACAAAACGAACTCTATCAAAGAGTAATTAGAGAAAGAGGTGCAGTTGGAGAATTGGATCACCCAGAATCATCAATCATTTCTGGTGATAGAATATCACACAATATTATTGAAACATGGTGGGAAGGTCATACTCTTATGGGTAAGATGGAAATCCTTATGAGTCCTGGTTACATTAACCTTGGAATCATATCTTGTAAGGGTGATGCTGTTGCCGATCTATTAAGACATCGAATTAAAATTGGTGTTTCTTCTAGAGGTGTTGGAAGCTTAGTTGAAGGTAAGAATGGTGAACAAATTGTACAAGATGACTTTGAAATCATTTGTTGGGATGTTGTAACTGCTCCATCAACACCAGATGCTTGGATATTCAAGAACATTGAGGATGCTAAACCATACGTTGAAGGCTTTGAGTCTAAGAAGTTGATGGTTAAGGAGAACTTAAAAGATAATTTAGATAAATTTTTACTTGATTAATTAAGAAATTTTGAAAAAAAATACTGGAATTATGGTTTTTCGTAAAATAACACATATTTATTATCAAATGAGGTAAATATCTCATTCAATTATTTATCTAATAAATAAAATAAAAGAAAAAATGGCAGAAAAAAAATCAATACTTGAAGAAGCGTTACTTGATATCAAAAATATCAACAATGCTTTAAATGCCAACACAAAAGAAATACTTCGTAGCGTTGCTAGAGAAGAAATTGATAGTGTGGTGAAAGAATCTCTTGTTAAAGAGATTTATGAAGAAGAAGATTTAGATCAACCAGAAACAGACAATTTAGGAATGGATGCTGATGCAGCTACATCTGACGTTGCTGCTACAGGTGGAGAAGAATCTCAAGAAGGTGGCTTAGATGACATCCAAGGCTCTGAAGAAGTGGCTCCAACAATGGAACCAGAAACTGGAATGAACGCTGATGCGTTAGGTGGATCAGAAATGGATATGACTACAGCATCTGATGATGACGTTATCGCAATCTACAAGAAATTGAGTGGCGAAGATGAAATCGAAATCGTTGGTGACGAAATTCACCTAAACATCTCTGAACCAGGAGAATACGTTGTTAAAGCTGCTGATGCTGAATCGGCTGTTGGAGCAGAACCAGAAATGGGAATGGACCCAACTAGCGATGTAGACTACGAAATCGAAATGGGTGATGAAGAAGGTGGTGCTGAACAAGCTCCAGCTGATTTAGTATCTGTTGATGATGAAGAAGGTGCAGGGGAAGAAGAAACTGGAGTAGATGCTGGTCAAGAACCAGAAAATGCTTCAGGAGATGAAGAAGAAAAAGGAGAAGAATTAACAGAAGCAATTCCAGTTGGTTCAGGTCAAGCTCACAGAATGCCTTACAAAGCCAAAATTGGTCAACCAAAGGGTGCTGGTGCTGATAATCTTAAAGAATCAAAATCTTCAAATTTAGTTTTAGAAACTACAAAAAAATATAATGCTTTATTAACTGAGTCTAAAAAAATGAAAGCTGAAAATGAACAATTCAGAGCAGCTTTAAAACAATTTAGAAACAAGTTGGTAGAAACAGTGGTGTTCAATTCAAATCTTACTTATGTAACGAAATTGTTTATGGAACATTCAACCACTAAAGGTGAAAAACAAAACATCATCAAGAGATTTGACGATGAAGTAAGCAGCCTTAAAGAATCACAAAAGCTTTACAAAACTATTGTTAATGAATTGGGAAATAGAAAACCAATTAATGAATCAGTAGAAAACAAAATAATCAAAGAGGTTACAACTGGTGCTTCAAAACAATTAACTGAACACACTGCGTATGTTGACCCATCAACTAAAAGAATCATGGATTTGATTAATAGAGTTGAAAAAAGACAACAATAAGAATAATAAAAATTAAAAACAAATAAAACTATGTCACATTTATTAACATCTGGACAAGTGGGTAACATCGGATTGAACCACATGAAAGCTATCCGTAAAGAAACCCAAGCAAAATGGGATTCATTAGGATTCCTTGATGGTCTTAAAGGCCACGTAAAAGAAAACATCGCTCAATTATATGAAAACCAAGCGTCTACATTATTAACTGAGTCTACAACAGCAACATCTTCTGGTTCTTTCGAAACAGTTGTGTTCCCAATTGTACGTAGAGTTTTCTCTAAATTATTAGCTAACGATATCGTATCTGTACAAGCTATGAACATGCCAATTGGTAAATTGTTCTACTTCGTTCCACAAACATCTAGCCGTGTTGACGCTGCTGGTGTTGCTGGTAGCGATTACTCTCCAGCTGCATCTACAGATGTATATGGCACAACATATTCAGCTCACACTGGATTGAATGGTGAACATAATGGAGTTGCTACTGCTGCTGCGTTGCCAGTTGCTGTAACAAAAGCTAGTACACCACTTACACAAATGCAAGCTAAAAACTTGTACGATGCATTCTACAATGATGGATTGTTCGACAATTCTAAAGGTACAATGACAATCGTTGCTATCCACTCATCTTCACTTAATGCTTACACATTAGGAAACGATGGTTCATATTCAGCAGCTGCTGGCTCTTCAACATTGCCAACTTCAACTGATGGATCAGTAAGAGAAATCATCATCGGTCTTTCTGGTTTTTCTGGCGGTGCTGGATCAAACGGAAGAGAAGTATTAACTGGTCCAGACGGTAACAACATGGATACAGAATCATTCTTAGCTTCATTGCACGTTACAACAACAAATGCAATTAAAGATCAAGATAACAACGTTATCATCGCTGCTAACAGAGAAGTTCCATTCAGATTGGTAACTCAACAATACGGTAAAGGTATCGTAACAGGTTCTGGTGCTTTAACAGACGGAACAGGTGTTTGCTACCTTGCATTAGACTTGAGACACCCAGTTGGAACAACTGCAAGTGGAACAGTTAACGCTGGAACTGCTACATATGACGGATATGTTGGTGCATCTGCAACTACAGTATCTGCTTTCACAACCACAGCTGACTTAGTGTTCGCTTGGGCTGAATACAAATCATTAGAACTTGAAACTGAATTGGGTGAAGTATCATTCAAATTGGATGAAGTTGTTGTAGCTGTAGAAGAAAGAAAATTACGTGCTACATGGTCACCAGAATTAGCGCAAGACGTTAGTGCATTCCACAACATCGATGCTGAAGCTGAATTAACAGCAATGTTATCAGAACAAGTAGCTGCCGAAATTGACCGTGAAATCCTTAGAGATTTACGTAAAGCTGCTGCATGGCAATTACGTTGGGATTACAATGGATGGAGAAGAGCTGCTACATCTGCAAACCCATACACACAAAAAGATTGGAATCAAACACTTATCACAAGAGTTAACCAAACTTCTGCTCAAATCCACAAATCAACCTTAAGAGGTGGTGCTAACTTCATCGTTGTATCTTCTGAAATCTCAGCTATCTTTGATGATTTAGAATACTTCCACGTAAGTGATGCTAACCCAGAACAAGACCAATATAACATGGGTATCGAAAGAATTGGTACATTAAGTGGACGTTACCAAGTGTACCGTGATCCTTATGCTCCAGCATACTCTGTAATCATCGGTCACAAAGGTAAATCATTATTGGATACAGGTTACATTTACGCACCATACGTGCCATTGCAACTTACACCAACAATGTATAACCCTTTCAACTTTGCTCCAGTTAAAGGTATCATGACACGTTACGCTAAGAAAGTTGTAAACAACAGATTCTACGGTCACGTAAGAGTTGACGGTGTACCAACATTCAACGTAAACGAATTAAGATAATCAATAATCTTATATAAACTCAAAAGCCTAGTCGAAAGATTAGGCTTTTTTGTTTTATTAAAATATTTATTAATATGAGTACCATAAAATTTTTACTTAGAGAAGCTTTAAATAATTTAGAACAAAATAAAGATATTTCTATCGCAAATAATATTGCTGATAGTATTATTAGTAATCTCTCTTCTCAACAGTTATCAATGTTATCCAATGAATTAAATAAAATTAAAAATATTTCTATTGATGAGAATATTTTTGAGGAAGGAAAAATAGATGCTGACACTAAATTCAAAAATGTTTTAAAAGGTATTGGTATTGATCTTGGTGTTTCTGCTATAATTATTGGAGCTATTACAGCATTTATTGAATCAAAATATGGTCAACAAGCTCATGTTACATTTAATGATATGTTAAAAATTCTACCTTTTATAAGTGGTATTTTAGTGAAAAGAGTTTATTCAAAAGTTGATAAGGAATATGGGAAATCAAAAAACGAAAAAGAATTTGATTTAGGGTCAAAAGTAAATACAGTTAATAAATGATTAAAGTAATTCTATTCCTAAGTTGTATACTTGCTGTTATTGCTGACATGATGCTTGTATGGTATGCAAAGCATGCACACTCATCAATATGGTTTTTTATCATTGCATTCTTAATCAATGCACTTGGTATCTATATTTGGCAATATAGCATGAAGGTAGGAATTGAATCATCAATGGCCATAACAACATATTGTTTACTGACAACACTTGGATGTACAGTACTGGGATACTTTATATTCGGAGAGGTCCTATCACTGGTTAATTGGATAGGTATCTTCTTATCAATAATAGCACTGATCCTGATTACAATTTAATTACTCTTCATCTTCTAGATAAGAATATCTGATTCGTAAATCATCAATATCCATATCTGAAACATATTCATGAACAACTAACCATCCACCTTCATCTAATTCATGCGCCTCTTCTTCATCACCATCGCAAATTTCTTCAAACCCACACCAACCCAATTGAATAATATGCTTAGTTACTTCATTAATGAAATCTTCATCATTCATATTAAACCCTTTTATTTGAGGAATTATCATCTGGAATTATGCATTTATTATATTCTTTAATTATCTTTCTGATTTCACGACCATAGTCAGCATCATTTGGTAAAGCTTTTTCCAATGTTACTATATCACGCATTGTTAGAAAATGCTTTTTTAATAATTCATTTTTTGGGTCCATGATTACTTTTGTTTTGGCATTCGTTCATGACATGTATGTCTATCGCCACAATTACTACAAACACAATCATTTAAATCTTTATAGTTTTCTGGATGATCTGTATCTAGAATAAAACCAGCTAATGTACTTGTATGACCTTCAGAACCACATTTAGGACATAACGCATGATTATCACGATATTCTTTTCTTAACTGTTTAGCTTTAATATCGTGTTCTAAAAAGATAGCATCACATTCTAGACATACCTTATCTGTATATCTTTCACTGAATTCATCAGCATCTTTTTTGCATATATAACATTCCATTATGCAAATATACATAAAAAAACCCATGGTATCAAGTACCATAGGTTAGTTTTATGCGTTAACTTTTATTTTTATTTTTTATGACCACAATTAGCACAGAATTTATCTGTTTTACCAAACTTAGCACTACAATTTGTACAGTATACCTTTACGTTGATATCCTCAGTTGTGTTAACCTTTTGGGATACAGGTAATAGTTTGTATTCAATTGTATGGAAAGCCCAGCTCTCAAACGATTTATTTACATATTTGAAGCTTTGATCAGAGTGACTTCCTTCTTCAACTCGTCCAGTTTCAATGCTTTTACTTTTCAAGCTTTTTGATCTAAGAGAATTTACACTTGATTTTTTAAGATCAAATGATTTGTCTGATAAGAAATCCATTGACGGACCTGAATCAGAACAATTGAAAGATGCTGAGCTTGTTAGTGTTGAATTGTTAGTTGCACCAGCTGATGTTGATAAGGTACCAGATTCATAACCAAGACTTCCACGTAAAAAGTCTTTTGGTATACCATTATAGTAATTACCAAGGCCATTTCTATAATAGATTCGTGGTGTGTGAATAGGGAAGATATATTCTTGTTTCTTTTCTTCTCTGAAGAATTCAACTTTAATATCACCATTATTTGCGATGGCTTCTTTTACTTCATCAGTATTTGATACTTCATAGGTATCAAATAAAAATTTCTTAGCCACATCCAAATAGCGATCTAGAAATACTCTTTGACCTGGATTCAATACTAAGCCACCCTGTGAAATAACAGTGTTGTTCATACTGATCTTAGCCAATACAACATCTCGTGTTGGGTTGAATAATTCAATTTGGAATTCTTGTCCTTTTTGTAGGTAATAAGTTGGCATTTCACCAGCTTTTGTGTAGAGCTTCATTCGGCTCTTGTTGACAGCTATACCAGCTGTTGGCACCGTGTTCGGTGCGAGGATTGTTTGTTTCATTTTTATTAACTTTTAATTTTTGTTATTTGTACTAATGCCTTTGTTGCCTAAACAACTCTAAACCTTTTAAGGGGTCGGAACTAATACGTTAGTTAACGCAATACAAATATACGAAACTTATTTAAATTGTCAAGTACTTTATTGAAAATTTGGTCCTTGTTCACAAATACTTGATTGAATTGCTGTCCACCAAGTGTTAGATTCATCAACCATTGAATCACCAGACATACCTTTTTGTTTAATTTCATTACCAATTAGGGTATTTTCTTGTTTCCAATTATTTAATGGTTTTTTAATACGCTCCCACATAGCTGGATTTTCTTGAGGTGTTCCAATAGCATTTACAATAAGCTGGATACCTTCTTTATAAGTAGCTACGCTCATTTTATTACAAGCAGTTTCAGTACCTTGATTCATGTTTTGTCCATCAATCATTTGTTCACGAAGTCGCTTACGGATAAAGTTTTTCATTATTGGGAATTTCTAAGTTCTACTTGACTTATTATATCGAATTGAATTGAATTCTTAAGGGTGGTTACCTCCAAGTTAGATGTAACCAATACATCTAAATAATAAGTATTTGGAAGAAGACTAGCAGTGTCCAATAAGAAATAGTAATAATTATTAGCCATCTCCACTGGTTGAAAATCGATAACGGTTAATTCACTTGTTCCTTCTGAAACATAAAGTCTATATTTAATATCACTTATAAATTGAGTCTGTTCTATTGTATATGGAATTCTAGCTGAAACCATAACCTTACGAATATCACCACGTTTTATTCTTTCCTTGTTTTGAAGGCCAGCTATTGAAACAGCCACTTTTTTAGGTAGATTATCACTATTTCCGATGTTGTAATACTCCAATGAATCTTTAACCACAAAATCAAGCGTTATATTTGGCCTAGAAACGCTGTTAATGGTAATTCCAGTCCAGACATCAGTATACATGGTAGAAACGTTTGTAAGCGTTGTAGGGACCTTTATATCGATGGAATAAACACCAAGTGTTACATGTGTAACTGCTGAAGAAGTATAAGCTGAAAATAATGCATCATTTTCATCATAAATGTTGACACTAGGAATTGAATCCAAGTTAGTTGGATTTCCAGCTAGATTAACATAAAGGTATAACTTATTTGGCTTATCCAAAAAGAAGTTATTTCGATCATCTTGAATATGGTTATTATATATAGACTCAATGAATGGTTCATAAAATGTTTGTGTGTTATTAGTGAAAAACCCTACATATTGTAATTTAGTTGTGTTCATTTGTTCAAAGCCTCTAGCATACGCTAATCCAAGACCATAGTTGGTGCTTCCAGTAAGAATGCCATTAACATAATTGGTGACATCCATTTCAATGTTCTCGTTACCCTTGTCAAAATGTTGCATGGTAACAGTAATAGCACTTGCAGAACCAGAATAAACACCTGTTCCACCAGACCAAGAAATAGCTGTTTGAGAATTGATCCAATTGGATGGACCATTGGAAAAAGCACAATCACCATTTAATGCTTCGCAAATACTATAATCATAACCAACACCATTATCCCAATCTTGATCAATTCTGAATAAGATAATATCGAAAGATGATGCTCTATCTTTACCACCCATAGTTCCATTTAACAAGTCAGTATCAAAAGATGCTGTATTGGTAAGTCTAAGAGTATGTTTAAGTTTTGTCAGATCAACAAATGTTCCACCAGTATATAAAGACCTTAATCTGGTTTCGTCAAAATGAAATAGAAATCTGCTGTATTGTTGTTCACCAATAGCACCACCATAAAACAATTCAGACACTGGATTTAAGCCAGTATTGACGTTTAAGTTGCTTACTATTGTATTGTTTTTATCAAAAAATGTGCGAACTACCATGATTTCTTTTATTATAAATATCTAAAAATCTTAATTAATTCTAATGTTTTTAGATAACATGGTTTTTTCTAAATCATCAGCTTTTGCCTTGAAAACAGCCAGTGCTTGTTTATCACCAGAAGCAGTTAAATCAGTTGCTGAATTTCCATTTCCATTATGAACATGACTAAATAACGCATCCTTCATAAGTCTTAAATACTCCAATACAAGATCACCAAATAATAATGGATGTGCTTGATCTAGGATATTGGCCAATTCTTCATCACTGATTAAATTATCTTGATTGGTAACATTGAATCTTGGACTTCCGTCTTCATGTGTGATAAGATTAATCTTATTGGCAACAATATTTGTTACGCTTCCTTTTTTAGCTTCTTGTTGATCTGTCTTGTTAACTACTACAACATCATTCTTGATTTGAATGAAAGCTTGAGTCTTAGCATTAAAGCTAAATGGATATGGATTGTTAGTGTCTGGTGTAGTCAATTCAAATTTTCCAGCTCTTAATATTATCTCATTTGTTTTTTGTGTGATATCAGTATTATATCTTCCTTGAACGGAGACATCTTGACTATCTGGGAATACACCTTTCAATTGTGAAATTTGTGTTGGACTTATTTTTGGTTCTTGTGGACCAAATGTAAATCCAGCCAATGCTGAATATTGAAATGGGTCTTTATCTAAAAGAGGTAATTGTGATATGATTGGACCGATATATAATCTATCTGCATGTTGTGAATTTTTGCTTAGTGTAAATATCCAAACAACTTCACCAACTTTTGGTTGTGAAGAAAAAGGTTTTGGTAATAAAGGAAAACACCAAGGTAATTCATTTATCTTAGTTGAATCAATTGATGTATCTGGTGTGTCACCATCACCACCAGTTGATATTGGACCTTTTATATAAACCTTGATTCGACCTAATCCAGTATCCTTAGCACCAGTTTCACTTTCTAAAAGCTTAACTACTCCATATCTTATTTGAAGATATGTGTCGTTACCTTCATATAAATTATTATATCCACTTGCTGCTTTAACGGAACTATTATCAATAAAATACATTATGCTTCTCCTTTTAATCTTTTTACCAGTATTTTATTTGCCTTATCAAAACGTTTTTCAATTTCAATCATCTTGTCATAGTCCTTAAGCATTTTTAATTTCAATGCCTCATAGTCAGCTTCCATTTGTTTTACTTCAAACAATATTTCATTGTTTGATTTGTTTTCTAAATCATTCATAATATTATCTAATTATACCATTACCACTGCCGATTTGTGTTGTTGTACCTTGAGACACAACTGGTGCTCCTAAGTTTCCAACACCAACAGTTGTCACTTTAACACCTGGATCGATTGCCACATTTACAACCGCTTCAGTTAAAAAAGCATTTATTATTTCTTCAAGCCTGATTAATTCCATTGTTTCTTCAACATTAGGACCATCAGCAAAAACACTCCCTACCTGTCTACCAGCTTCAGATTGTCTTGAAATTATTCTTGCAGCAATTGCTTTAGCAGATAACCCACTTCTAAGTCTAGCCCCACTTAAAATTAATTGTGGTGGCAAAGGAGCAATTGGTGGTTCTGGGACTGAAAAGGCAGTCAATATGGTGTTTAAAACACCACCCATTGATCCGATATTTAGTCCTGAACTAGGAATTGGTTTGTCATTTGTCGCCATTATGATAATCCTTTTATTATTCTAAGAGTTTCTTGAGGGATGCCGACAAGACTCAGTAGTTGTGTTAATTTATTTTTGCTTTTTTCAATTTCTTTTTCAGCAATAGATGCAGCAACTAATTCACTTATTCTTTTCAAAGCAATCCTTAAAAGTATTTTAACAATTTCTTCTGTTACTTTTTTAATTATATTATGAAAAAGATTCTTATTCTTTTTGATAAAATCCACACCATCATCAAATGATGCTGTTGGACCATATATGATTTTATAATTAACAATGAAGATAGCAATTACTTTAGGTGATATAATCATTCCAATAATTGACTTGATAAGGTTATTGACTATTTGTTGTATAAATTCTAATTTAACTGATTTAAGGTTAGCTTTGTTTCTAAGATTAAGGCTACTGGAATTAGCCATTTTATTTAAATTATTTGAAATGACATCTTTCTTTTGCAGTGTTGTTGTTGCACCAGTTAATTCGTCATTGAAGGTTGTTAAATTTGAAATTGGAATCGATGATGAGACATTAGTTGATAGGTTTAAAACTCTATTACCTTTTTTTCGATTAGCAGCATCCAATTGATTCTTATATGTTTCTTCATTTGTAAATGTGAAAGCATCGTCTGATATAGGATTTTTATTATCGTTATCAATCATCTTATCAACGATATTATTTATCTTAGCCTCGTTTTCCAATTGCTTTAAACTCTTTCCAATATTTGAAGAGATTGATCCATATATGGTATCAATTAATTGATTAACTATGTTCTCTGTTTTGAATAAAGTTAAACTATCAACAAAATTATTATTTAAATCAGTAAGTGTTTTTGTATTATAACTGGAATTAGCTTTGATTGTGATAGTGTTGTTTGGTGTACTACCAGTTCCCAATGAATTGAATGTGACATCAATTATATTATTCCAAGTATATGTGTTGCCATCATCTTGAATAACTCCATATAAAAATGTATTAAAGTCGCTGCTATTTGTTAATGGAGAGGTAATATCATTATATAATAATCTACCAGCTGTTGATATTGGATCAACCTTGAATTGATCTAGGAAATCAATTTTATTTACTTCAATGATGATTCCTGTTCCTGTTGATTGAATCCAAGAAGGTAAATGTGGATCAACACCACAACTGACAATATCTTTTAATTCTGTCTTAAGTGCAATCTTAACTTCACGTTCAATATCTGATAAAGAATGAGTCAGGATATCAACTACAGAACCAACCAATGCTTCATACCCTATCAATGATTTGATAAGGTCTGAAAGAAAACTGATTGAGTTTCCTCCTGTGTTGATAGAAGAGAATGACGAGCTTAGCTTTAAATTAGGTAATCCTTCAGTTAAAGTTCTTGCTGCTGCAATATTGCCAAAAATCTTCTTTTTTTTGTCTAATATTGACATGATTATTCATTTTCTGTTTCTAGATTATTATCTTTGTTTTTAAGCATTTCTCTTATTGATTTAAAGTCGCTAAGAGAAGCAGAACCCTTGCTTCTTTCTGTAATTGCTGTTTCAGCATCACCACGATTTTTGATGATATCACTTTGAAGCTTGGCCAATTCTAACTTGATTCTAATTGCAGAATCTTTGATTTTTAAAAGGCCACCTTTTTCCTTGGCAATTTTTGTAAGATCATCAACGTCTGTTGGTGTTGCACTTGTAGCTAATTCATTAATGGTCTTTTGTGCATCGTTGATTTGTAGACAAGCATCATTATAGGTTTCTTGCATAAGGCCCTCTAATGAATCTGTATTGTTGACTTTTACGTCTTGTTTCTTTTTTCTTGGCATGATTTCTATTTACTATAAATACCTGTATTTAAGGTTTTATTGTAATTTTTCTACAAACCATGATTTTTCAAGAACTCATAGAGTTCTTTATAACGCTTCATAGCCAATCTAATATCTTTAGTTGATAGGTTGGTGTAATTTCGCATGGTTTCAAGAACAGATACTTTATTGTATTTGGTTCCACCATTCATTGATTCGAAGATTTTTTCCCAATTTTCAAGTATTTCAATTAAAGCAAAACCAACTTTCTTTTCGTTTTGACTGAGCTTTTTCTTTGGAGGTTGATTTTCATCATTTAATTCCTCTTTAATACCATTAATAATATTCTTAATGAAATCATCCATTGAGAATGTTTCTGAGTCAATAACATAAGTTAAATCCTCTCTTTCTTCTATATTCTCAGATATATCTTCATATGAAGTAGTCTGTTTCATGTGCTTCTCATCTTTGATAAGAAGACCAAGAATATAGTTCTTGCTTATGGTTCCAAAATATGAATAAGCTTTCTTTCCTCTTCCAACTTCAAATTTATGAAGTTTAGTCATTAAGAAAGAAACAGTATCACTATGAAGTTCATCAAACGTTTCACGTTTTCTGTATAGTTTGTAGCGTCTAATGATAGATTCAATCATCTTATCAAGTGGTGCTTTTAACCATTCATTGAAAACTAAATTACGTTCAATTTCATTTGTTATAACAACATTGGCATTAGCAATATCAATACTACTAGTTATTTGAAAACTATTATCTGTAAAGTTACTTGTTTCAATGTCAATATCTATAGTTAAAAATTTATTATCATTACTGTATGCTTTTTCATTTTTAATTATATAGTGTGCTGTTACAACAACATCTTTACCTAACTTATGTTTGATAGTAATAGGTTTATTGTTGGTGAAATCTACTGTTTCGATGCATCTAGAGTCTAAGAATTTGATAACGGCTTCTTCTTCTTCTGGACCAAAGTACAATTCGTTTTTCCTTTTACGTCCTCGTTTAGTTATCATTTATGCGTTTTCTGGTTGATATGTTAGTTGTCTATCTTTAGGGAAATAGTATTCTTTCTTTGCTTGTGATAACCACCATCTAGCTTCAATTGGATTAAGACTTTCTTTGTATTGAGCGAATAATGATCCTTGTCTTTGGTTAACATGTTTGTAACCAAATCTTGGGATGATCATAACTCTAACTGATTTGAATGTCATTCTCAATAAGAATTCGTAGATGAATGTTAATTTGATATTTGATTTAAGACCACCAATTTGATTGAACAATTCTTTTTTAATTACAAGTCCATCAATATTGAAGTTTTGATATGCCAATAGACCATTATTATCCAAGATACCTAATTCGTCTGAAAAACTATTTGCCCATACTGCTTCATTTGTAAAACCAATGAATTGGCCAGCAGCATCAACATCAACAATGATTGGCATAAAGATACCAACATCAGGATGTGCGTTTCTATATTCAAGAACATTTTTAAACCAAATCTTAGCGTATTCATCATCAAATTCAAGAATACTAAACCATTCAGATTTAGATACACTGACACCAAAATTAACTTGTGCAGAAAAGTCTGTTGCTCCTTCGTTTTCAGCTATAACAACTGAATTTTTAAAATCACCATAATCAAATGATTGAACGAATGTTGCTGCTTCACTACCTTTAGGTACAACAATTACCAATTCATCTGGTGTTACTGTTTGTTCTTTAACGCTAAGAACTGCGTTAGCGAATAATTTTTTTGTTTCCTCATTCAATTCATGCACAGGCAATATAACGCTAATGTCTGTTTTAATTTTATTTTCCATTTTTTTGTTTTTTTATATATTCCCTCTTAGGGATTGTTATTTTACTTTGTGTTTGATTTGATTTTCTTAACCAAATAAACCCTTTTGCTGTCTTATTAGGTTTGTCTAGTATTAATTGTATATGTCTATCACTGATATTAAACACTTTTTTAATTTCAACTATTGATTGCCATGTTTTAATTAATTCACCATTTTTATCATATTGCAATATTTCAATTGTTCTAGTGTCTTTATATTCATTAATTTTTTCTTTTTTATCAAATGACCAAATAAAACCACCACAACTATTTAATTTTCCTTTACAAACTTTAAGTATTGAAGAAGAATCTATTTTCAAATATTTATTAGCTTCAGCAGCTGAATTCCATTCTTTAATAAAATATCCATTTATATTATATTGAAAAATTTTTCTATATTTTGTTCTACCACCAGTACCACCTTCACTTATGTTGTAACCTAAGGTTGTTGCTGATAATGCAGTAATCCAATATATCTCCCTATCATTTAACTCTTTTTTAGTTAAACAAGTCTCAAGTATTTCTTTCTTAAAATTTTCAATACCATGTTTAATAATTGATTGTTTTAATATTTTACCAGAACCCAAATATTCTGAACAATTTTTTTCATCTTTACCCACATAATATTTGCCATTTAGAAGGTTTGTTGTTTTATATATAACCATATTTTTGTTTCTATATAAATACCATAAATCTGGAAAAAATACTGAAATAATTTATTTTAATCTTGTTATTTTACATCCTTGACCTCTATTTGGTATAAACAATGACACCACATCGTGAAAGTCTTTTAAAGGGTTTTTTTCCATATAAAATTTATCAATAAATGCTGGAACATCTGCTTCATCAATATTACCAACATCAATGTTAAACACAAATACAAGTGTGTCTGCAATAGATTTAGTTTTTGTTTTTTCTTTCATTTCTATTTTTATTATTTTATAATTATGCGTTAGTTTCAGACAATGATTTATTTTGTTCTTCCAATTTAGTAATCATAGCAATCATTTCTAGTTTTCTATTTTCAACTAAACCAAAATAAACTTCTGCTAATTTTTCTTTTTGTTTTTCAGGTGAATAACTTCCTTGGCTCTCTTTAATTCCTTCCATTAAATCTGAAGGTACAGAATCTTCTAACCATACTTTAACATATGTAGCAATTAATTCTGGTATATTTAGAGTTGTGTTAGTCCAGACACCATTTTTTCTGATCATTAAGTTTCCATTCTCATCTTTGGTTTCCATCCATTCTGGAATCATATTTGGCATCTTTCCGATAACTGGTGTTGAACACTCCATTGCTTCCAATGGGAAAGTTCCAAATCCAGATTGATCGTCAATCCAAACAGCTAAACAACACTTGCCTAATTCAGTTGCGAATTGCTTTCTAGGAATACCTCTTAATTCTTTAAATGTAATCCATTTATAGATTGGATATTGAAGATAGAATGACTTGGCAATCTTTGCTGCATCACCTTGATTTCTTGTATGAATGGCAATGATTGGTAACTTAGGTTTGTTACTGTTAGTAAAATAACTAGGAATAGATACAGGAACAATATGTGTTCTGATTGATGGGAAAAGATTACTCAAGTAAATTGCTTGTTTTTGTGTTGTTGTAATAACATCATTAAAACCATAATCAACATTCCATCTTCGACCAATTGGTAGCAATTCCAATAAGTAATCATAACTTTGTGAGAAGACAATTTTCTTACATGGGAAGCCTTTAATTTGATCCATGATATTAGCAAAAATTTCTGGAATAACAATGAAGTCAGCAGGACCAACATTAAGGCTTTGGCTTTCAATTGAAATGTGAGGTAATGCAGCATATTCTTCACCTAACCAATCAGAAATTCCTTGTCCGTTTTCATCAGTAATGAGTTTATAATCATTCTTTTCATGAAGAATTGATGCTTTATATCCCAACTCGTTAAGTAATTTAACGTGTTCATAAATATTAGCAATACCAGCTGTTGGATTGCCTTTTGTATCCAAGGTAAAGAAATATAATGTAAAGTTTTTATTTTCTAGATTTTCAAGAACACTTTTAATTTGTGTTAATTGTTCTTCGATTTGTTTTTTTTGTTCTTCCATTTTTGTGTTAGTTTGTTTTAACGTTATTCTTTTTCTTTTAGAATTCCATAATTATAAAGCGTATTGAACGCTAATTTAAATGATAGAGGTGTTTTTGACAATCCTCTTTCTGCACCTAATGAGTCATCTGTTTCTTCATCATAATCAATTACAGTTTCTAGCATTAGTCTAAGAACATCGTATTTAGGGCCATCAATTTCTTTGCCTCTATCGTTGCTCATTTCAACTACTTCTTCACTTATAATTGCACCATCTTTGTCTTTCGTTACTTTTGTTTCAGTCATAATTACTTTATCAGTAGACTTTATACCAATTGGTGAAATTGTTTTCTCAAAAGCAGTTAAATCGATGTAGTAAAATACACCACCAAATTCTATCATATTATTTAAGTTCTTCGTATGATGTTGTTATTATTGTTGTTGACAGGATTTTATTTCTGAGTTCTTCATCTTTGATAAAATCCAATATCGAATTTATTTCATAATCGGCTGGAATATCTTTATTATAAGGTGTTTTAACCTTTACACTAATCTTCCCAGCTGGCTTCAACTCTAATGCTTTTGGATTGGCTGTGATCAACACATCTAATCCATCCCATTTTTTTTCATATGTATTAACGAAACGTAAATTATTTATTCTTGCACCAGTCTTAGATAAAAAGAAAAAAGTAGATGGAATAGCTTTATTAACTTCTCTACTTACAATTTCTATTTGATGTTCACCATCATCTTCCATGTTCATCATAAAATCATTGAAATGATTGATTAATCCATCAGTCATTTGATCTGCATGACCAAAGATTTCTAGAGGAGCTTCCAAGTATAGGAAGCTGTTAAGTTTGTTGATGTCGTCAAACTTAAAGAATTCGATTAAATTGAAATTAGTTACATCAGCCTCAGTGATGTTAGTATCTGCAACGTACTTGTTGTAAGTATAAATAAATTGCCCAATAAAATCTCGTAAAACCTCGTTTATAGTTATACCTATTTTCATAAAGCAAATTTATCGCTAAATAGTCATAAGTAAAGTAAAAACCAATAATTTAGGAAAAAAACTTACGAATTCTTTTAAAAAGTGGCCAATTGCCTCCTTCTTTTATCGTCTGTGACTTTGGTGGGATGGGTTTCTTTAGAAGTTCTTCTTGTGGTTCTTTAAAGATATTAATGAAGTATCCAGTAAGTCTGTGTCTGACCGTTTCAGATTCATTAAATTCAACAACGTTCACACCTTCAATAAGATTATTCTTTACCTTGTTTGCTAATCGTTCTAGTGAACTATCTTTCTTGTTTTTTAAATCGATTTGGCCACTATCTCCTAATACGATAACTTTAGTGTTATCTGAAAATCTAGTTAAAAATGTTTTTGCATTATCATGGGAAATATTTTGAAATTCATCAATTAAAATAATAGCATTGGTGAATGAACGGCCTCTTATTGCTCCAAATACTTCCATTCTGATAAGACCAGCATCTATAAGTTTATTTGTAAGACCTTCACCTATAAGCTTGTGAAAGGCATCTAAATAAGACATCATATGAAACTTAAGCTTATCTTTTTCATCACCTGGCAAAGTACCCAATTCCTCATTTTTAAGCTGAGTTATGGACTTAACCAATTTGATTTCTTTATAAATTGTTGGATTGTTTCTCAATAAAACAAGTGCTTCGTAAACACTAAGGAGTGTTTTACCTGTACCAGCAGGGCCAGTACATATTGTAACATCGTTGTTTTTAATTGATTGGGTGAGCTTCTTTTGAGTCTCGTTTTTGTGTTTTATGTCTAAATGAATTGTTGACAGGATATTCGTACTTTTTGGTTCTTTTGAATCGTCAGTGATGTCTGTTTTTCTTTTACCCATATTTTAGTAACTGTTTATTATAAATATCTTATCTTTTCACTTTAGCAAAATAATCTTTCCAATAATTATACGTTTTATAGTCATTAGGTGTTCCCCAGCAAATGTAGTTTTTAACCTCAAAAATCTTGACTTTAAGCCCATCCTTTATATTTTGATTAAGAACGTCATCAACATAAAATTCACCATTTGTTCTTATGTTTTCATCATAATTTTTTTGTAAACCATCCATAAAATAACAACCTTTTCTGAAAAACATGGTTCCAATAATCGCATGGGTTTTCAATGGATCATCATAGATAAATTTCTTACAAGATACATATTTGATAAGATTATTTTCATCAACATCTAACCAAGCATATGCATTAGGATTTGTCTTACTTGCTTGATTATTTCTAAATGACCAAACAATTATATCTATTGTTTCATCATCAATAAGTTTTTGATATTCTTCATGATCGTAATAAACACCATTATCGCAAGCTGATATTAATATCGGTAAATTCAAATCAATATTTTTTTCCTTTATACCTATTTCACAAGTACAAGCTTGTCCATCAGTCGTTTTATCTATCTCTACTATTGATGTGTTATTGAATGATTTTTCCAATATAGACTTAATGTTGAATTCTGAATGTTCTTTCAAACAAATAAAAATATTTTTATCAGACATAGGTAAACACTTAACAGCTTGTATTATCATTGGTTCACCATCAACATCTAATAATGGTTTTGGTAAAGCATAACCTTCTTCAGCGAATCTACTTCCTTTACCAGCCATTGGTAATATAAGAGTAGTATTAGGTGGATTTAAAGCCATTGTCTGTTCTATCTTTATATTGTTAAAATAATCAGACCATCCTTTATAATTTTCTAAATCATATGGTGTTCCCCATTGTAGCATGTGTTCAATTAAGAATGTTGATACTGACAAACCATCTTCTATTAATAAATTATAAACTAGACTAATATAAAATTCATTGTTTAACGAATGATTTAAATCTATTAGTTTTTTGAAATATTTTTTAAGTATCTTGCCAGATTTAAAATAATATGTTCCATTAGAAGCTAGTTCTGACATCTTATCATTAGTAAATGGTTTCTTCTCTTGAATTATCACTGCTTTAGAACCATCCATCTTGACAAACGCATAATTATCTGATCCAAGCATATGTGGATGAAAACCAGTATAACAAGCTATAGCCCCATCAGATTGTTGCTCTCTTGTCTCTTGTAAAAAGCTATCATAATTCCAATCAGTGCCATAATCACAATAACTGACAATAACTTCTTTTTCAGTATTAATATATTCAGATGCTTGTATTACAGCATCAACAGGTCCTTTTCTATTATCATTTGAAACTGAGATGATTTTAGCTTTTGGTGAAATAGATAATAAGATTTCTTTCATTTTTGTATTTGTCAAATGAATTTCATTGCAAATAAAAATAATATCATCTGGATTTTTAAATAATTCTACGACATGCTGGATAATTGGTTTACCATCTACCATTATCAATGGTTTAGGATCAGTATATCCAGCATCAATAAAACGTTTTCCAATTCCAGACATCGGAATTATTAATTGAATATCCTTACTCATTATTTTCTGATTGTTTCATAGTTTTCAATAAACCATTTTATTGTTTCTTTAAGTCCAATTTCTATTGGCGTGAATTCAAAGTCTGGTAGATATTTTTTTAATTTACTATTGTCAGAAGGTTTTCTAAATTGACCATCAGGTTTAGTTGTATCAAATATTATATTACCTGAAAACTCCATTTCTTTAGCTATCATTATTACAATGTCTTTAATTGATATTTCAATTGAATTGCTTAGAATGATTGGTTCTGATTCATTATACTCTTTTAAAACCCATTCAGTTAATTTAGCAACATCTTTATTGTATATGAATTCTCTTAATGGTTCACCACTACCCCAAATAACAAGATCAGTGTTATTAAGCTTTGCCAAATAACATTTGTGTATTAACATCGGAATTACATGACCATCTTCTAAATTGAAGTTATCATTAATGCCATAGATATTTGTTGGTATGACAGAAGTATAGTTTAATCCATATTGTTCTTTATATGCTCTAATTTGAACATCAGCCATTCTTTTAGCATATGCATACGCATCATTGGTAAAGTGTGGTTTACCTAGATGTATCTTTTCTTCAGTCAACGGATATTCAACATTAGCTGGAAATATACATGTTGAGAGAAAGCAAACTAATTTCTCAACGCCATTTTTTCTTGCTGATTCAATAACATTTGTATTTATCATAATATTATCATAAAAGAATTCACCTTTTCGCTTCATATTTCCACCTAATCCACCAACCTTACCAGCACAATGAATAATATGTGTTGGCTTATGTTCTTGAAACATTCTTTCAGTATCATTATAGTTTCTTAAATCATATTCTCTACCTATTTTTACATCACCATTAATTGATGAACCTACTAATCCGTTTGATCCTGTTATTAATATTTTAGTCATTTGCTGTATGTTTATTTACAATACTACTTATTAGTCTGATTTCGTCTTCTGTTATTTCTTGATTGTTTGGTAGATATAAACCATAATTGTGAACTTCATTTGCAAAATTCAAGTTTACTTCACCATATAATTTTTTCCAAAATGGTTGTTGTCCAATTGAACCGCATACTAGTGGTCTGCATTCTATTTTATTTTCCCTTAATTCTTCAACTAACTTATTTAAATTAGGTGTAATTACTGGATACGCAAAATTAGAATAATAACATTCATCAGAATTCTGTATTTTCCAATATTTATTTTCTATTAATGAATCATATAATTTGAAGTTGTCATTTCTAATTTTAGCGAAATTATCTATTTTCTTTATCTGTTCAAGTCCAATAAATGCTTGTAAATCAGTTGATCTTAGATTAAAACCTGGATGATAGAATGTAAATAATGCTTTGAAGTCATCTACATTATTTTCTTTTCTAATTATCTTCTGTGATTCTGAAGAAAAATCTCGGTCCCATCCATGTGAACGAATTGATAGAAGAAGTTCATACATTTCTTTATCATCAGTTGATATCATCCCACCTTCAATTGTTGATATGTGGTGACCATAATAAAACGAGAAGCTGCTCATTAATCCGAAGTTTCCTGTTTTAACTTCCTTATATGTAGAACCAATTGATTCGCATGAATCTTCTAATAAAATGATATCGTGCTCATTACATAGTTGTTTTATTTCATTCATTTTACATGGAAAAGCTAAAACATGTACCAGCATTAGAACTGATGGGTTATATTCTTTTATTAATTTTTTTAAGTGTTCAATATCAAGACCAAGTGTTTCTTTATCACACTCACATAAGATAGGTGTTAAACCTAAATGAATTGCTGGTGTTACTGTTGTAGTCCAAGATACGGCTGGTAATATTATTTTATTATTTTTCAACTTACCTGATAACATTAAAGCATATATCATGGCTAAATTGGCTGATGATCCAGAATTTACAAATACTGAATATTTTCTACCTAACCATTTAGACCATTCTTTTTCAAATTCAACAGTAACGTCTCCTTTAGTTAGTCTAGGATTTGTTGTCAACCATTTGACTAACTTTAATATGTCAGTCATGTCAATAGTATTATTAATTAGCTTAATTTCTTTCATTATATAGTTGTTTTTGCCATTTTATTGTGTTGGCCAATCCTAAATCCATTGAAACGAACTCTTTATCACCAAATTCTTTTATATATTTATCAATTGATAGGTTAACCAATCTGGGATTACCAACTAATTCATTGTTAATCATAGGTCTTGTTACTTTTTTATCTAACAACAATCCTATTTTGGAAGCCAAATCAAATATGGATAATGAATCTACGCCACCAACATTATAAATAAAATCTTTTCCATTTAGTGTTATGTTCCATAACATTTCAACAACATCTGAAATATAACAAAAAGTTCTTAATGCTGATCCATCATCCATTAATTCTATCTGATCATTGTTAAGTCCTTTATCTATTAAAGAATTTATGACTCTAGTATCACCTAACCTAGTTCCTGGACCATAAGCAATGCTTAATCTTGCCACTTTAACATTTCTACCTTTTTCACGATAAGCATCACAGATAACTTCTCCACATTTTTTAGCATCAATATATGCTGCTCTTGGGTGTTGAGAATTGGTTGATCCTATTTCATCTTCAGTTAAACCAAACTTAAATAAACCATTATATACTTCACTAGAACTGATAAATAAGAATGTACCATCTTCTTTTAATAAATCAAGTAGTTTTATCGTTACTGTTGTATTGATTTCAATTGTCTTAATCTTATCAGCTAAAAACACTAATGGCTGACCATAACCAGCTGCATGTATTATATAATCAAATTTTGGTAGTGTTTGATATGTTGTTGTATCAGTTATGTCACCAATAATTTTGGTGCAATTATTGAATGTTTCATTAAACATATCTACTGAATTTCTGGTCCATGTATAGATTGTCAAGTTATATTCTTTTTGAGATTTCTTTAAAGAAGATAACATATGCAATCCAACTAATCCAGAGGCACCAGTTATTAATATTGTCTTATCTTTAAGTTTAGATAAAGATATGTTAAATTCGTCATAATTCAATAAGTCCATGTTATTTTTCAGAATAATAATCTCCCCATTCAACTAAAATAGTTGGACGGTTATCGGTTCGTTCATAAGCATATTTAAATGCTTCAAAAATTTGTTCTGGTTCATCTAGTCTAATGATATCTACGAAATCACACATACCTTTAAATGCTGCTGTAAAATCAGCTATATGTTGATGCTGTGGATGTAATGGTCTTTGTGATCCAATAGATACCCTAATGATTATTTTTGGTGTATAACCACCATTTGACATAATTTTTATCTTATCAATATGATTTATTAATTGATTTGATGCTAGTAATAAGAAATTCCATCTAGGGAATATTGATACTGGTACTCGACCATTTAAAGCCATTCCTAATGTCATTCCCATTTGCATATCCTCATTTACTGGCATTTCAAGTAATTTGCCTCTATCAACCTCTTTAAGGGTATTTGTCATGGCTGTACCATCATATTCAACTGCTTGACCCAAGAATAATACATCAGGTTTTTCAGCTAACCAATTCATTGATCGTTTTAGTTCATCGAAGTATTTCATAATTAAAATTGTATTCTTTTACCAGCACCAGCGTGAGGATATTTATTTGTATATTCATAATAAATTATCTTTTCTGTTTCTTTTGCAAAAAATAATTTATCTGTGTTCCATGTTTTTAACGTATCTGTACAAACAGATTTACCATTGTTTTCTATTATGTAAGTTATTGGTAAATCATGATTAATACTATATTTCCAGTTTTCGAAAAATGTTCCTGTTTCTGATGCCATATCACCAACAAAACACCAAACATGGTTTGTACCACCATTACGTTTTATGTCTAAAGCCATTCCAGTTGCTATTGGAATGCTACCACCAACAATAGCTGATGAATATATTCGATAATCAGGATAACAAAGAGTTATTGATTTTCCGTTTAAAATATCTTGTTTTATCAATTTAGGATCAACACCCTTCAATAAACACTGATAATGGGAACGCCAAGTACAAAAAACCCAGTCATCTATTTTTATGTTTTCAAAAATTTCTATCATTTTTGTTTCATTTCCAGAATACAAATGAACAGGAGCTTTTATCATAGCAGAATTAAATGAGCTAGCTATGTCATTTTCAAAGGCTATTAAATCTTTCTCAGTATATTTCATAAGGTTAAATTTTTATAGTAAATAAAATTATCTGATTGATTGAAGATTTGATTGGTAATCATACATTTATCATATAAGTAAATCAGTTTAGAATTATTAATAAATGATGCAAATACTGAAAAATTAGAATGAACTTGTGATAGTATTATGTATTCACTAACAGATAACATATATAAATCAATATATGTCTTTTCAATATCTAAACAATTAATAATGTGTTCAATATGGTTTGGATATAATAAATGGTATTTTTCTCTTTCTTCTAAATCATCAGATGAAAAATAAATCATTTTGTTATTATCGTATAATTTATTAATTGCATCTTTTGTCATTTCATTTAATGGTTCTAAACCTTCATATGTCATGAAACTATTATAATCTCCACGAACATTTATCTTATCTGTTCTTCTTAAATGAACAGATAAAAAAGGTTTTGGTTGGTCTTTTACAAGATTCAATAATTTATCAGTTGGTCTGAATTCTGACATTGTGTCTCTGAATCGTTTCTTGAAGTCTTCAAGAGAACAAATATGCTGCATGTATTGATTATAGAACAATACAGGTGATACACAACCACCTAAAATGCCATCAAATAAATGTGTTGGTGTTACAGACATTTGATTTATTTTTATATTAGATGGAAGATTAAAGTATTGTGTGAAATTCTCAAATTTATAGTCTTCAAATCTTACAGCGTCCCATGTTTTATTTACACCCACTTTATATGAGTATGTTGGGTTATCACCACCGCCTATAGTAAATGGACATGGCTCCCATTGAAAATATAGATCAGCATCTAGATATTTAGCATATGTTGCTAACAACATAGTATCTAATAATCTATCGCCTAAACATGTTATTGATGGGTTGACCCAGAGTAATGCATTAGTCATTTTTATTTTGTTAATTTAATTGGAAAATCAGTACATATTCCATATACTTCTCCACCATTATATTCGTTAATATCTTTTATTGATAAAAGAGGGATGATACAATTAATATCTAAATTTAGTTTAAGATTATGTACCCATGTCATACCATTGCTTACCAAGACATATGGATCAGATGAATGACAAAACTTAAGAATATTTGGATCGATCTTATGTAAAGCATAAACAGAATTTAAATCTTTACAATGAAACCATAAGAATGATTTTCTTTTCATGATCCAAACATCGGATACTTCATAATCACCAATATCATGACCTAACATGAATTTACCATCTACATATCGAATATCAACTTCAACATCCAATCCTAATTGTAATGCAGCATCAATGTAAGATGGTCTATTTTCCTTATGATCAACAGGACCATTTATATTTCCTCTGTGAGATATTATTTTTATTGTTTTTAATATTAATTTTTCTGCTTCATTTTCATTGAACAAAAACATCCAATTTTCTAGTCTTGGTATATCCATCATTTTCCACGCAAAATCTAAATTCATATTAGGATCATTCCATTCTCTATTACGAGCCCAAATATGAAAAAATATTTTTTTATCATACTTAAAAATATCTTTATATTGGCAATGATAAAAGAAATTTACATTACAACCTTCTATGAAATGTATTGATTCGGCATCTTCCAATAGCGTTAATAACATACTAGGACAAGGAGCTAAAAAATCAATATTTATGGTAGGTAACCCATTGGTTATGTATTTTTCAAGAAGCATTGATTGATTTTTAGGATCATTTATTATGTTATATTTCTGATCAGAAGTTAACCCAAAACTCTCTAAAATAGCTTTCTTAAATTCTATTTCAGCATCTTTATTTCTTACATAGTTAAAACTGTTCATTCTAACACTATTGGATAGACCTATTAACTCATAATAAAAAGTATGGTTTGTTTGTACTGATGTAGATGGAAGATGTTTATTAGGAAAGCATTTATCAATGTCTGATACATCCAGTTTATTATAAATAGGATTTAAATCGTTAAAATAGTATTCTTTATCTATATTCGGTAAGTCATAAAACATTGTATTTGCTTTTGACCAATCACCTGTATGTATATTACAAATATGGTATTCACCATATGAACCTTCATTAATCAATTGTTTTGCATTATCAGTTAAAAAAATACGATTGTTGAATGATGGATCATTCTTGAAATAATAAGTATAGTATTCAAATACTTTTGGGTTTGATTCACCTAAGTAAAAGAACACATTATCGTAATGATTTGACAAATAATATACTAGTCCGATAACAGATAAGCAATCACCATATGTAAAACAAGGAGGTATTAATATTATTTTTTTCATTTATAGTTCTTCAATTCTAAGTGTTTTGTCATCGATAAATAAATCGTAATATGGTTTGTCAACTCTTAATTCATTATGTTTTGCACCCCATAAAATCAATTGTGCTTTTGTCAAATCATACCAATCAATTTGTTTTCTACTACCTCTTGCTGTCCAATAAACAATAGTATGGCCTTGATCATATAGTTTATTAATCTTATCTATATTTTCAACTATTGGTTTGGCATCTTCATATTTACGACTTTCTGGTGTTATACAAATTGTTTCATCAACATCAACATATATTACTTTTAATAAATTCATTTTATTAAGCTTTCTCTGTATTTTTCATTATCATCATTTATTAAATCATCTACTTGCTTATCGGATAAATAAAATAAATTATCAATATCAAAACCAGAATATATTTCTGCTGATTTTTCACAAATTTCACTACTAATAATGCATTCATCTATTGTTTTACCACAAGTAATAATTCCATGATTTTCTAATAGTATTAACTTTGGAAAATAACCTTCTTTTGCTATAAAATATTCAACATTAATTTTTATAGCATGGGTTAAATCATTACCTGGTTTTGCATACGGAACCAAACATGATTTTTTACCATTGAATACCACTTGGTCAGGGAAAAATCTCTTATTTGCAAATACTGTACTGTTAACACTACATATAACTTTTAATGTATTGGTTGGGTGAGTATGTGAGACAAAATTTATGTCATTAAATTCTAAAAGATACATATGAAAGCTTAATTCCATACTACCTTTTCGATCCATATTTGAAATTTGATTGCCTTTAAAATCAAACTCAACAAGATCATTTGTATTTAAGTTATTTAATCTAGCACCACTGGCTTTAATTAATAACCCAGTATTCGTTTTAGCTGAGACATTTCCCTCCATACCAACACAGTATTTAGAGACTTGTTTAGCTAAACTAATTAATTGATCAGATTCTGACATGTTAAAATCCTTTCTTTAACATAAACGCTGTTGGTGCTACCCAATTAGTTGATTTGAGATTATATTCCAATCCCATTTCTTTTAAGAAACGTTCAACACCAACACTTTCACTAAATTTATGGTATTCATATTCATCAAATAAGATAACACCACCAGGAAGTATTCTATCCCAAAGATATTTTAATGAATAATATGTTGGTCGGTCAAGGTCAACATCAATGTATAATAAAGAAATTCTAAAACCTAAATTTTCTTCCAAGAATTTAGGGATGCTATGTTGAACATCTCCTTTTATTAATTTGAATTTGTCTTGGCTGATATTAGTTGCTGCAATTCGCTTTGTAACTGATTCTAATGTTAGATCATTAGAATTAACTCTATCATAAACAACTATCATGTTATCTTTATCGATATCACCATCTTTTTCTAAAATTTCTTTAGCCTCAATGGTATCAAAGATATCAAATCCAACCACTTTTTTATTTGAATTTGGGCAATAAATTTCAATAAATTTCATGAAGCTTGAAATACCAGAACCTTTAAATACACCTATCTCTACAATATCACCTGGAAGGTCCTTAACCTTTAAAAAATATTCAAATCTATGTAGTAATTTTCCTGTTAATTTAAGATCATCAGAAAAGATAAATTCATTGAACTTATCATAGGTATTTTGGTTAATTTCATTTAACTTGTTTTCGTTGCTAATTTCACTAAGTTTCCCCATAGTTTTTTAGCAAATATAGAGGTTTTTTTTTAACTAGTAAAGCCTAAGTTCAGGATAAAAAATAGGATATAATCGTAAAATGTACCTGTGGTAAATTCCTTTTCAGTGGTTAAAATATTACTTTCTTTATATTCCATAAATGTAATCTCAGTGAAATTATCTTGAATTTTTGTTGAGAACTTTATATCCTCATGATTAATCATTAATAATAGATCATTAATATTAAATTTATTACTAATTGATAAACTTAGACTTAGTTTAGGGTCTTGATCCAAATCATTAAAATCCAATTTATCTGTTGTGAAGAAACGTATTATTAAATCAGCTAAATCCCTTTGTGGTGCAATATAGGATTCAAAATCTGATTCTCGTTTCTTTATACTATCCAAAACTTTATCTATTGAATATCCACGTTCTTTAACATCACGTGTTATTTTCCATTTCTTTTTTAAATCACTATCAGTATCCATGTATATTTTAAGATCATACATTTCATTATCATATACAGTTGCATATAAACTATGTAATCCGCAAACAATTAAATTATTTGATGGGTTTATCAATTGTTTTTCAGTAAAACTACCTGTATGATGGTCATAATCAACTTGATAGATATCGTTTCCAAGCTTGAGATTGAAGATGTCTTCTTTCATTTTGGTGATGTAATTGGCCTTTGGGTTTAAATGGGTTATTTCACCCCAGATTTCATTTGTGCGTTCCCACTTATGATATCTATCGCACTCTAATTTAAATGAATCAGTAAAGGCGTTCTTCAATAAATTACTTAGAGTTGATTTGCCAGAGCCAGAGTCACCACAAATAGCAAATACATTACATTTTGATAGGACAAAACTGTAATCAATATCAATTAATTTATACTGAATATCATTCAATTTAAGGTATTGATAGAGTATTGTTTCGGAGACTGGTCCATATTTTTCTATTAATTCATTTAAGTCTTGATACAAATCAAAATACTTATCCATCATCACAGAATTACCAAATGCTATAGCATCACATACATAACCATCATTCGGATTAGTTAATCTGACCTTATCTATTTTACTGTCTTTTGGGATAGAAATGAATCCCTCTTCAACCATATCAAAAATATTCTCAGTTTTTATTGATAGGTCTGGACGACATCTAATTACTAAATCATATCTTGTGTTTGTAGCCACTTCATTAATCTTCTTTAGATCATTAAGCTTATAAAGCTTATTCCAGTGATTTATAACGTTGTTTATTCGCTTATCTTCGTGGTAATGAGTATTGTTCTCAATGATGGTTGAAAAAGGCTTTAAAACTGATGTAATGCGTTCTATATCGGAATCTTCTATTTGATTCAAATATCTATCTTCTGATCTTTCATCCTTGGTGATATGTAGATATACATCAACATTAATATATTTGTTGATGATCTCATTCTTGATGAAATCAATATTTTCTTCATAGTTTCTGAGATATCCAGAAATTAACAATGCAACTTTCATTATTTTATTATTCTCCAATTTTCTAATCTAACAGGGTTTGTAAAGAGATTTTCATGACCTCGTTTACAGTATAAGTTTACTGTTTTATCTTTTAATATACCATATTTAGCATCCAGTTGATAAAAAAGGCATGCCCATATGGAATCAACTAAGTGTATTTCTTTAGCATTTTGTAAAATCTTGATGTAATCGAAAAACATGCTAGATGCTTTATTTATATTTACATAAGAACAACCATCTAATTTATTTCCAAAATCTATTTTAGTTGAGACATGATGTTCGCCATGTGTATGGTTAGTTTCATCATCATGATATATAACATAATCACTACCATTTATTTTGATAAAATCTAGATATTTATCTTCTTCTAATTTAAGGTCCCTATTTATAGTGAACATGTCAATTCTATTTGAAAAATCGATATCATAGAACACATAGAACATTTCAGAAAAATGTCTCGTTGGTTTTTTATTTGATTCTGGTTGATACCAATAACCACGATATTGATCTTTTCTGTATCGATCATGCTCAGCATGAAACATTATTTCAAAATTATTAGGTACCTTAATATTGGTTCCATCATATTCAACTGATTCACCATCTGAGTTTGTATCTATAAAGCCATAATATCTACCATTATCTGTATCTATGTAAATAATATGTACACCACTTAAATCTCTAACATAAAAATCAACAAGTATTTTAGCGTCTGAACGAATAATGACAAATATTTCTTGATAAATTGATTTGTAATAATTGATCAGACCTAGACACATGATGATATCTGTCCATCCTTGATGGAAGTAAACACATGCTTTAGTATTTTTCTTTTGTTCGTTCATTTTTTTGCTGAGCTATTTTACAAAAATATTTATCAACATCATCATTTATCTTTATTGAATGGCAATCATGAACGACACCGTTTACATTATAGGTATTATCATTACCGTCTATTGCAAAATTTCTATGATCATTTAATTCATATAGTATCTTACCAAGATATCTTTCAGATGCTTCACTCTGATGTCTCACCGTTATTATAATATTTTTTATCAAATTGTAAAGCTCTAAAACCTTGTTTTTAGATATGATAAAGCTGTTACACCAACATAAATCAATCCCATCAAGATCAGATAATAACCCTAGTTTATCAAGTGTTGGGGCAACAACATCCCATTTAGCCCAATCATTAGTCAATCCTATTATTGATGCTGCTTCAATTTTACTTTGATTTAATTCATTAAAATCAAATTTGTTTTTTAAAACATATGTATCTTGTGAGCAAATAATAAAATCATATTCGCTTATCAAGTTATTTTTAATCAAATATTCAATTCCTATCTGATATGCACCTAATTCGAATTTACATTCAATATTATTATCTAGAAATTTAATATTATTACTAGGGTTTATACTTGCAAATATTTCTTCTTTATTATTAGAATTATTGTCAACTATTAATATAAGTGCTGATGGATAAAATCTTAAGACATTATTAACATAGTAATTCAAGTAAGATTCATAACCTCTAAAATACTTATGTGCTATTATAAAAACTAATTTATCCATTTAGGTGATTTTTTTAGGTCGTATTTATCAACAATTTTCACGTATTCATGACTCACATCATTATATGGTTGTCCATAAACAGTAGTAAATGTTTGATTTAGTGGTAATAATTTACCACTATGACTAATATGTAAATATGTGAAAATATCTAAACACTTGAAGTATCCACAGTCTAGTTTGACATCTGAGTAAAGCTTGAAGACTTTGAATTGCTTTGAGAAATTTTGAACATCCATCTCTTCAATTGTTCTATAATTTTTACTTTTAAAAGCAGACAATATTTTCAGTAACGACATTCTATTCCAAATAGACGGGTTTACATTATATATATAATCCTTAGGATCACTCTGCATCACCAAATAAATGCCAGATTGAAGCTCGTTCTTAAAGACTGCTGACCATTCATTTACATCTGTATGCTTATCTGATTTTATTATTAATGAGTTATCGGTGATGGTATCAGTGAACTTTAAATCTATTCTATCAAAATTATAAGTACGTAAAAAATCATAAAACTTTTCGATATATTCATTATCCATATTTACAAGTATGTCAATATCATGTATAAATAAAAAGTAATCATTATCCATTTTTTCAATACACGTTAATAGTCTAGTAGCATATGGATCGTTACCATTGTAAAAAATAACTTTATCATATTTAGCATATAAGTTAGTCAAATCCAGCGAATTTTCATTTAATAATAAAGTTAAATGACCACGACCAGATATGTAATCTGTTTGTATTTGCAATACATCCAGATAGTCAGTGTTTCCATAAATAACATAATTGATCATAAACATTCGTTTTTGAAAGTTTCTAAATTTAATTCCCAAGGAGAATTTAATCCATTATCTAATTTAATACAATTATCTTTTTTTACCATTTTAGTCATATATTTAAGTTCATTATTCCAACCAGCAATTGTTTGATCACTATAAGATATCTTAAGTTCATCATCGCTAATTTCAATTATTTCACCAATGATATTATCAGATTTAACTCTCATATATGTTTTAAATTCAGTCTTTTCAACAAAATTAACATCATCAAATAATAATGAACTAACATTATTGAATGAAAACTTGAAGCGTTCATTGATTTCTAAAAATGTTGGTGAAATAATTGCTACCAATTTACAAGTTTCTTTAGAAAAAAGAACATTACATAGACCACCACCAATAGCACCAATAACACTTTCAGCATTTGAAAACATAACTATTTTTTCTTCAGTAGATATATTTTCAGTAAAGACTTCAGTATATCCTTCTTTACTCAGTAAATCAACAAGTGCGTCTTCATTTATCATTTTACGTCTAGTAGTGTAATTCGTTCCTATGTTACTATAATCTCCATGTAACCAACTTCTACGAGAAACATAAATCTTTTTAGGCGTATTTACTGAATACACACTATACTTAAATTTATTAGCAATTTCTTTATAAAATGAATAAATTTCTTGTCTTGGAGGAAGATTTGAGTTAAGATCGTGTGTATATGATGTCGATATTAACAATGATTTATATTCAGTGTTTTCATCTATTATTTTAATCTTAGACAAATCAATATCTAATATGGCCAAGAATTCCACAACAAATTTATAGTGTTCTTTTTTACCAGAATTAGGATAATTCATTAACAACTTAATACTTGGATCAGACTTTAACAATTCTTTATATGTAATCAAATATGGTAGTGTGTCATAAACAAAATGAAAATAATTATCAGTGTTATAAATAAAGAAAAACATATTATCATTTTCCACTTTAGTTATTGCTGATGGTCTCATATCTTCATATTGTTTTTCAATCGATTTCAATGACATTGTTGTTTCATTGATTGGATTGAAGACAGATGAGGATTTAGTTTCATTTAGTAGAACATTTGGATAAAATAATGACTCACCAATTGGTGAAACGTTATTTAACTGATAAATGTAGATTGTTCTACCATTTGAATCTGTATCAAATAGTTTGTTCTTATTAACGATACTATGTAATGGTAGAACTTTCATTATAATTTATCTTTGTTTTCTCTAAAAAATTTCTCATAAGGATATTGATTTGTATCCTCTAATAATTGATCCATAGGGGTATCAAACATTCCTTTATATGGTGATGACATGTTTGGTCTATATTTTTTACTATATATATATTCACGATTAAAATTAGAATACTTTCCAATTCCTGGCTTTATATGATCGTGTCTTATTGGTGAAATTATATTGTCAACACCACCTATTGATATGTCGTTTATTTTTATATTGCGTTTTAACAATCTAAAACTAATGTCACCATCTTCTTCACCAAAGCCTAATAATCTCTCATCGAAGTAACCAACTTGGTCCATGATAACTTTATTAGCTATGAAATGAGAAAACGATCCATTTATTTTTGTTAATCCATTAAACATTTTAGACTCTATGTGTGCTTGCGTTACTTCAAATATATCAGACGAATGAATTTCAATGTCATCATTAAGCATTAATATGTTGTCAGTATCACTAGCAACTAATCCAGTGTTCCATAATTTTGATAATCCTCTCGTTTCAGTAAAGAAGATCGGAAAAACATTTTGATATGAGAGACATAGGTTTAATACACCTACACGATATTCTTCATTGAAGTTACCGTCTTTTTCGCCATTGATAATAAGGATTATTTTATTATCAGTATGTTGTCTTATTTGATTGATTAGTTTTACTATAAAACCAAATCTCTTTGAGAATGTCGTTATACCTATTGTAAATTTCATATTATAAATATTGTTTTCCAAATGTTACTAATTTTTCGTTATAGTTTTTTCTGATAAAATCTAAATAACCTTTTTCTTCTTCTAATCTGTCAAAAACAGTTAGATCAATATCAATTCCTTCGATTAATTCATCATCAATTTTAACTGGGTTAAAGTTAAAATTATTAACAACACTATCATATCTATCATTAATAAACTCAATACTATGACCATATTTTACAAATTCATGATGTTTATACCATAATTGTTTTATTGCATAGAATCTGGTATTTGCCGCTTGTAGATGAATAACACCATATTTCTTAGTGTACGTTTTGGGTAAATGAACAGCTGGTGTTCTAGGTGTATGATATTTAAAATTAGCCGAATTTAAACGACCAATCTTATCAACTGGTAGAACAAAGCTTCTATAATTATTGGTATATGAAGGATCATTTCTGTAATAAGAAATTGAATCATTGACTGAATTATACCAGAATAATAACATATCATTGGTCTTATACTCATTCAAGAAATTATCAAAGTCATTAACAATCGTTGACGTTAGGAGCTCATCGGCATCAATAGTCAAGATAATATCAACATCTCTCATAATACTTTCATCTATCATTCTTTGACGTTGATGACTTTCATTAAATTCAGGTAAATGATCATTGATGATTTGATATCTATCACTTGATAAGTGTTTTGCTATAATCTCATGTGAATTATCTGTTGAATTGTCATCATAAAATACAAATAAATCAATCTTGTATTTTGACCAAATTGGTAAAACAACATCTAATAATTTAGATTCGTTTTTAAACATTGTATTAAAAGCTACTTTCATTAGTTAAAATTATTTAATTTTCTAGTTGTGTATAATTGTTTATCTTGTGCTTCATATCGTTGATTTATGGAATGTATGACATCTTGTTGACCATACCCCCAGTCAGGATGTTGATGCTCGATGATTACTTCATCAAAATAGGTTTGTTTACCTAATAATTTAGAAACATCCATGAATTCATTATCACACCAAACAGACACATAATCTGGATGATAGATATAACCAAATCTATCGTAGTATTTCTTTCCTAAGATACATAATGTATTTAATTCATTGCCTTTATGTCCATCATTAAACCATAAAACACCATCGGTATCTGGATAGTGTTCTTTCATTTTATTCTTAATGATAGTATCATAACCTTTAACCTTTGGAATCATATCATCTGATGCTAGCAATAAGATATCAAATTCTACATCTTTCAAATCAGCATTAACTGCTTCTATCTTAGTCTTGCTATCACCATAACACATTTTCACATTGTTATATTGTTCCACCACTTCTTTTACATAAGCTTCAGTCATGGTAGGGTCGTTATTATCACAAGAAACAATTATTTGTGTTGTTGGATCATCTAGATAATTAACATAGGTATCCAAGGCTTTGAAAAATTTATTTGGTCTATTTCTAGTTGGAAATTTTATTAGTAATTTCATTTTTGTTTCTTCTTTTCTTTTGTTTTATATTTTTCATCTAATTCAACTACTCTATAATCTTCTAGAATATCTTTACCATTAATTTCAACTTCAGCAATAAATTTAAACACATAGTTACCATTAAATTCTATTATTTTATCGAATGAGATCACTTTATATCTATACTCTAAAAAATCATCAGCACCAAGTGTTTTATAAGTTACAAATTCAATTGCATCTATATCTAGCATGCTAGATGTTATAGGATTTTTAATTGTTTTTTTTACATCACTAATGAAAAGTGTACTTCGTTTATTTTCTAAATTAGGATACATGCTTGTATAGAATTCCAACATTTTCTTTGTTCCATTAATATCTCTAATGTGAAGTTTTTTAGTGTACCTTTCAATGTTGAATTTAGCACCTTCTTTTCTACTAATTTTTATTGGTGACTCTGTTTTGTGTGTAGCAAAATAATCATCTGATGAAATATTAGCATGTGTTGCACTTGTAATGGTATCTTTAGAATTACTATTCAGTGTTGGTTCATCTAATACTTTTATGTGATCATTATTAAGTGAATCGTTAAGGCTTAAAACAATATCTGAATTATCAACAACCATTTCTAAAGGATAAGGATCGAAACGATCTAAATGTATTTTATCAAGACCTTTTTTCTTATCTACTTTTCTTGTTTTAACTATTGGCATTCCAGATTTATCATAACCAACAATTTCAGCTTGATAGCCTTCCGTTTCTTTTAGTATTTTATACATTCTCCAACGTAAATCAATTACTTCTTGAGTTACTTCACCATGAACTAATGAATCAGCTAATTGACCTTGAGAATGTCGTTGAACTTGTTGTGCATCACTGGCAAGTGATTCACCTTTTTGTCCTAAAGAATTCTTTTCAACATTGGCTAAGGCTAATGATAATGTACCTATTTTTTTTCTCGCCCATTTTTTTAAGTTATCTAAACTCATATTAATCTAAGATTGATTTGTATTCTTCTATTATTTGTTTTACAACAACATCACTTTTAAACTTATCAATATCTGTTGGAACATCATGTAATGCTTTAGATTTAATCATACCAGTGTTATCAACATCATAAATCCAACCTTTTTTACCACACATCCAACCTTCAATAGTTGTTCTTCCTAATAAGATACCAGCAGTTTCATCACATTTGTTAATATACTTTTCAACCTCATTTGTTGGTGGAAAGTATTTGACATGTGATTGATCCTTAATCATATCATCTAAGTATTTATCGTTTTTTTTACCGACAATCCATAATTCATTTCCATCAGTTTTAGTTGTAGCGATAAGGTCTTGAATTGTTTGTTTTCTCAAATAATCTATTGTTCCTACGAATAATATTCGTTTGGTGTCTTTATGTTGTTCAATATTTTTAGGCGTAAATCTATTAGAATCAATTGGATTGTATATTACATCAATCGCTTCAGAATTAATTTCAAATTTGTTGACTAAAAAGTCTTTTATTTCTGGTCTAATTGCTATATATTTTTTAATCTGAGGTGAAATAACTGGTTCTTCAAGATTAATAACTTCAGAATGAATTGAACAGATAACTGGAGTATTAGGATATAATCTTAATAGATGTTCAGTTACTGGTTTATGGTTCAAATGAATAACATCAAAATCAATGTCTGCTATCTTATATAGTGTATTTTTTTCTGATAGAACATCTCCATTAGTCGTCTTTAATTTCCATTGGCCATCACCAAGTTTAAAATTTGGTGGTTCTTGTAATGAATACATCTTAATACCCAATCTATGTCCAGCTGAAAGTAATGGTTCTCCAATATTAGAACAAACACTCACGTTACAACCTTCATTGATCAATTGTTTTGCCAATTCAAACACATACAATTCAGACCCAGTATAATTTGCAAAACTAAGACAACCTAATAATACATTTAGTTTTTCATCTTTTCGTAATACTTTTTTAATATTTAATGGAAGATTATCTTTAAATCTTTCCGCAAATTCTTGTCTGTTCTTATCCCAAGATTCATTTGTCATTCCAATTGATTGGTGGTTGATTCTGATTGCAGTTGTAACCCCTATCTTAACTCCTTCTAAATAATTTTCAAAACAGAAAGTTATATCATAAAAGTGGAACCCTTCTACTGATTCATTAAAATCTTTTTTTAATTTTGATTTATCAACGGCAAAAAACACTCCATCAACGATTACTACTTCTTCTAGATTTTGTCCTAAGTCTTCTGAGTATGAAGACAACCAAGTTTTACCTTCATGTGTGTGTGCTACACGTCCATACATTTTTTTAGTATTTTCCCACCATTGACCAGAAGCTGGCATGTTTTTAGTTCCAGCAACACCAATGATACCAAACTCAGGATTCTTTTCAAAAAGTCTGATTAGTTTATTGCCCCATTGTTTTGTTTCAATAATTAAATCATCATGACAAAACACAACAATATTATTTGTTGCTTGTTTTAATCCACGGTTATATGCTTTGGTTAAGGATTCACCATTATTTATAATTTCAATTATTTCAATATTCTTATGAAATCCAAATGATTTAATTAAATGTTCTTTGTGTTTTGGATTTGTTTCTCGTGTGCAATATACAACTGTTACCATATTTTTTAATTTAAATATAGTTATTATTCACGTAATAGTAAATAAAAAAGGCCCTATTAGGGCCTTTTTTTAATGTTTATGTCATTTATTTTATACCAGTACTTCCAAAGCCACCAGAACCACGTTCTGTCTTGGTTTCAACTTCATCAATCTTTTTAAGTATTAAATAATTTTTGGCTGTTACTTGTGCTATAACCGCTTGAGCTATTCTATCACCGTGATTTATTGTAAAAGCTTCTTGTCCAAGATTTATTAGTATAACCTTAATTTCACCACGATAATCAGTATCGATTGTTCCTGGAGAATTCAATACAGTTACACCGTTTTTTGCAGCAAGTCCACTACGTGGTCGTATTTGCATTTCAAAATTATCTGGTAACTCAAAATATAAGCCAGTAGGAATTATTGATCTGTGTCCAACTTCAAGATAAATTGATTTGTCTAAATTAGCTCTAAGGTCAAACCCAGATGCACCATCTGTTGCATATTCTGGGTCTTGATTTGTAGATTTATTTGAGTATTTTAGTTTTAATTTATACCAATCAATACTGGCTTCAACTTTACCAAATTCTTTATCAAAATCTTCTTGTGTATATCCAGAATTTGGATCAGCTAAAAGAAGTGTTTTAGCTTTAATATCATCTAATAAACTCATGTTATTTATTCTTTTGTTCATTTTTGATAGCTAACATACTACCCATTTTCAATAATTCACCAACCATTGAGTTGTGATATTCTGACATTTTATCGTCAACCTTATCAAAGTTTAGGATAGCACTGTATTCTTCTTCAGTTAATTTGATTCCGAATTTAGTTGCGTAATATACACTACGTTCACCAACACGCATAGATGTGATGTCTTTGTTAAATTCATACATCTTTCCTTGGTGTTTACGGTGCCATTCTGATGTACATGGAACATATAAGTGAGTTTTACCTATTTGGTGAAGTAAACAAACCTTCAATAATGAAGCTTGATCTACTTTTTCTTCGTCTGGGAGAGAGTTATTGATACGAACAGCATAAGATGCCACTTTTAATAAATGGTCTATTAAACCACCTTCAAATGCGTTATTAAAATCTGTTATACTGGATGCTGGTGCTTTAATGAAAGCTTCACCTAAGAAGTTCATTAAATCTTCATTCATGAAATTGTGTTTTGTTGCTGTTTCGAAATATTTTTTAGTATTAGCAACGATTCGTACTTGGTCTATAGCCATTTTAGTCTTTTTATCTAAGTGTTATTTTTACAAATATACTAAAAAGATTCTATACTAGCAAGTCTTTTATTTATATTTTTCGTCTGAATCTTCTAGATCAAGCAAACCTCTCGACATTATAATGTTAAGACCATTTTTATTCTGATTTGATTTTCTTTTATTTACAAAATTACCTACATGTCTTTGTCTTTCTAGTGAAATTTTTGCACTGTCATGTTCTATTTCTTTAAGATCAATAATTTCTGGATAACTAGGATTTAAGTTTTCATTATGTATTTCGCAAATTTCTGGATCATAAAAATATGGAGGAGCCTTATAATATTTAGAAATATTAAGCATGTGTTGTCGTCCTTTTACTAATTCCTCGTTTAAGTCTTTTGATCTTTGATCAGTGTCAATATACAAATGATTAACTCTATCGTACATGATAGCTTTAACTTCATTTATATTTACTCTGAAACGTTTTTCAAAATCTTTTTTTATTTCTGAAACGTTCTTTAAATTTTGTTTTTTTTCTTTACGTTCTTGTAATGGTTTTACAATTAAAACATTCCAGTATTTACTAAAAAATAATTTTATCCTAGCAACTAGACTTAACTTAAACGGTTTTTTCTTGGGTATCTTTTTCATATTGTTCACTTGTTTTTTCAGAAATTAATTCTGGTTTATTATCATTTACTAATTTGATATAAAGATTTTTTCTATCTTCAGTTACCTTATTAATTGAGTATTTATCCTTTACAGTATTATATAAATTTTCCTGTAATGCAGTCACTAAATCTGGGTTTAATATCAGTTTCTTAAGTGCTACATACCAATCTTTATGATTTCTATTGCTATCAACTAAAATACTATTAGCTGTAAAATCAAATCCACCACCATACTTTAATGCATTTTTCAAATCAATCTTATATGGTCCGTAATTTTGTGCAATGATTGCTTTTTTATGGAATCCAGATTCAATAACTTTTAATTGACTCTTAACTTGATTGAATATGTTTTCTTCAATTGGTGCTAATGAGATATCAAATAAATTATAGTTTGTAGCATATGTTGAAATATGTTTAGTCCATACTCTACGATAAGGTTCATTCATAATATTTGGATATTCTTCTTGAGTGAATTTCATTAAGAATTCCTTATATTCTGGACTAATTAATTTATAATCATCTGTGAAGATTTTCTCATATAGATACCATACACTTTCTTTTGGTGTAATAGCCCTTTGTGTTTGTTGTTTGGTAACTGGATCAATATCTGTATGTGCTCCTCTGATATCAAAACCACAAAGGACAAATTGAACTTTATCCAATAATCCATCACCTTTAAGTTTACTCATTACATTTTTTAAAATTTGTAAATCACTTAAGTGTGATGAACCACCTAGCCATCCAATTCTAATTCTATTAGAAGGTTCCAATTTAGGTATAAATTGATCTTCAGTTGGATCAATGGCATTTGGCAATACAAAAACATTTTTATTTAATTTGCTAATTTCTTTAGCAAATATTGGAGTTGTTGTTGTGATATATTGAGCTAATTTTAAATTTTCAACAACCTTTTTATCCATTTCACTATTTTTGATTAGGTGATATGCTGGATGATGCATTCCTGGTGCCCAGTAATCATCCAAATCCATTATTGAAACAATACCTAAATCTTTTAATTTAGCATTCAAATCCTTCATCATTTCATAAGGACCCATTGTTCTATGATAATGAATGATATCATATTGTTTTAACCATTGATCATTATTCAATTGTGGTTCATAATCAATATCAACATGAAATTCATCAGGATAATTATTTTCCAAAGCAAGGTGAGGGATTGTGCTTCTAAAGAATGATACACCAGTTCTATCACTAGGTATCACTAAAACTTTTAATTTATTCATAGGTTTGTTTTAAAACTTTTTATACTCCAAATATATGAAATATGGAATATTAGTAAATAAAAAAAGGGTCTTAAGACCCTTTTTTAGGTATTTTATTTGATTATTTCTTTTTAATGTTTACTTTACCTTCTTTTATTAAGACATTAATAGTCTTTTTTATTGCTTCTTCTGTAATTCGCTTATCATAATTATCTTTGAAGTAAGCATTTATTCCTTCTTGAATCATTGATTGCAATTGACTTGGGCTAACCATGATCATATCAGATTGTTTTGATGATTCTTGTAATGGTCTTCTAGTTGGTTTTTCAACTGGTTTTTCAACAAGATCACTAACATCTTCAAGTGTGAACTTAGATGGTGGACCACTTAATCTAGGTATAGGATTCTTAAGCATAGCTTGTTTAATGACATCTGGTAATTTAGAGGCCATTACTTGCTCAGCTGTGTAATCTCTAACTTCATGAATATCATTTTGAGAAGCTGGAGCATTAACATACTCTGGTTCTCTTTCATCCGCTTCATCATAAATTGGTCCTGATGAAACAGCTGATTCGGATAAACCTTTTTGATTTGATTTTTGATTGATTGGCTTATCACCTTCAATCTTATTCATTACTTTTTTAGCATTAGCAAGAATCCCTTTTAATGCATTTAAATTTACTGGTGCTGGAGTGTCCATACTATTTTCTTATTTGTTGTGGTTGTTGATTGATGTTTGCTTTGTGCATTACCTTAGACATTGATCTATCACCATTCATATTATATTTAGGTATTGATGCGTCCAAGTCTGAAACAGGCTTATGCCATTTCATATTTGTAGGATACCAACCTTCAATTCTGTCAAGTCTAAAAATTTTCCAGAAACCTTTACCGTTTCCTGTTTTAGAAGCACCAAATATTTGATAAGCTCTGATTGCATCATTACCACCTTTTGTTTGGCTCAAGTTATATACTTGAATATATCTCTTGCTTGGTGGTTGATCATCGTAGTCTCTATATAAAATATTAACATTGTATTTACCATCAATTGCTGCCTTAACATCATCAAAAGAAACACCTTCAGATATGATTCTGCGGTTTTTTTCTATTTCTTCTAATATAAGACTTTCAAAGATATTGTAAAGTTTCATGTTAATTTTTAGATAATAACTTGACCTATGTTTAATGATGTGTTAGGATGTTGATAATTGGTCATTCCCAATCCATTTGGTCCATAACCCCAAGTCGCATTATTAAGACTCATTTGTGGGTTTCTACCTGATCCTACTGAATTGGAAGCATTTCCATTGACATCCCAGTCACCACCAACACCACCATAGTTATCGATATCCAAAAATTGTCCAGAACCTTTACCATATATTGGTGTTGTGGCATCTGATAACGCTCTTGTGTGTGTTGCAGTATATTCATTGGCTACTGCAAAGTTGTTATAAGTATTGATTGGAATCAATGTTGCTCTAGCTGCAATTGCAGCTGCCTCTAATGGTGATTGATTACCGTTGTAAACTGTTGGCATGATTTATAGTTTTTGTTTATTATTGTTATTCATATATTCTATTAAATATCTAATTTCTGATATTTCTTTGATAAAACCCTCATTATAGACTTCCTTATTTGTCATAATTTTATTTTTGATACTACCTTTGTTAATCTTAGGTACTCCACCAACACTTGTAGGATTAGCGTTATCTCTATCTTTTTCATGTTTTTCAATGAATTGATTCTCTCGACCAGCATCCATACCTGTTTTTTTGACGCTATAATCAGCTTTTTGAGCTGTATGAATAATGCTTTCAAGTCTTTTTAATTCACTTTCACCACCTAAACGTTCAAACTCATCACAATTACCGTATTTTTGACAATTTTCCTTGGCCTTATTCAACCTGGACTCTTGCATGGCCAAAGCTGTATATTTTTCTTTGTCTCCATCAGTATCATAAATGTTATTTTTTAAATTGGTATTAGGCATTTAAAGTGTTTTTGCTGTTTCAGTTTTATTTTTCTTATCTTGAATTGCTTTTTCCAAATCTTCCAATTGTTTTTGAGATAATTCAGCATCATTAATTGAATCGATTATTTTATCAACCTTTGGATTAAAATCTTTTCCTGTTACATCAGATGATTTGCTTTTTTTAACTAGGTCTTCAATCTTCTCTTCAACAGTTTTCTTTTTATAAATGATTCCTTTTTCTTCGTTTTCAAAGGTTTTTATTCCACCACCTGATCTTGTTCCACCATAACTATAAACAGCAAACCAAGGAATATTTTGTCGATAACGACTAAAAACTCTATCTGATGTTGTTGATTGACCTTTTTCATAATCAGATTGATCATTATGTGGTTTTTGAACTGGACCTGTTTCTATTTCACTATCATTTGTTGGATTTCTATCATTGCCACCAGCACTAATATCACCACCAACTAATTCATTCAAGTCTTTCTTTTTAAATGTAGGCATAATTCGTCTTTTATTATAAATATATTCAAAAGCTGGAATATTTATAATAAAACCGATAAAAGATGGGCTTTATAACAAAATTAGATTACTCAAATAATAGACAAATAAAACAATATGCTGAGACCATAACTGTTTTATCTGGTGGAACAAGATTTGGTTTGCCATTTAGCGCATTAACCTCTGGTCCAGATTTATCGACTTCTGGTATCTCACAAACATATACATCACTTGCAAGTACTTTTTCTGGAAATACTGGTACAACAAATTATACTTGGTATGATTCAAGAATGAGTCTTGGACAAAGTGCGTTATCTGCATTAACACCATCAAATTCAGCTATGACTCAACATACTGGAAATATTTATACACCAAGTTCTATAACATCAATTGATGGAAATATTGTTAATTTAGCTTATACAGGTGTTAGTTTTGATATCAGTAACATTGCAATGGTTGATTTAGGTGGAGGTAATTATAGTGGAACAGTTGCTACTTTTGAATTAAATATACTTTCAGCACACACACTTGATTTTACTGGAAGAACCATTTGGGTTGATGTTTCTGGAATAACTAGAACTGAAGATTTAATAATAACAAATAATCCAACCATAGGTTATATTTTTACTTGTATTGACTCAGAAGGTAAAGGTCAATGGCAACCATCATCTGGTGGAACATCAGGTGGAACAAGCTATTGGTCTGCTTCAACTGGAACAAATGCTATCGTTATTATTAATAGTAATTCATTAGCAAGTGGATTAAATTCAAGTGCTGAAGGTTTTAATACAACAGCATCTGGTGATTATTCACATGCCCAAGGTAATGCAACAATAGCAAGTGGAACTTATTCATATGCTGAAGGTAATCAAACAAAGGCCAGTGGAATTCAAAGTCATGCTGAAGGTTTTCAAACAACAGCAAGTAGTTACACAACACATGTTGAAGGTGTTGGAACATTAGCAAATGGACTTGTTGCTCATGCTGAAGGACAATTTACCAAAGCATCTGGTGAGACTGCTCATGCCGAAGGTTATCAAACAACAGCTGGTGGTTTTCAATGTCATGCTGAAGGTTATATAACAACTGCTGTTGGACAAACAACACATGCTGAAGGTGGTTTAACACTTGCAACAGGTGATTATTCACATGCAGAAGGAAATAGTACAACAGCACTTGGAGTGAGAAGTCATGCTGGAGGTTATTCATCAATAGCAAGTGGAAATACAAGTTTTGTTCATGGCCAATTTAGTTTTGCTGGTGGTAATGGTGCTATTGTATTAGGTGATAATATAACAGGATTGACAAATAATTATACTTATGTTGAAAGTCTTAACATTAAGACTGTTGGTTCTGCTGGTTTTGTTAATGATATTAGAATTGATGGGAATGGAAATCTAACAACAAATACTTCTGATTTTAGATTAAAAGAAAATATCAATACGCTTACAAATGCATTAGATAAGATTAAAAAATTAAGAGGTGTTACATATCAATGGAAAGATAAATCTGCTGGTGGTGATGCTTTAAGAATTGGTTTTATTGCTCAAGAAGTTGAACAAGTTGATCCATTATTGGTATTCACAAATAAAAATGATGGTTACATGGGATTACATATTGATAGCGTGATTCCATTATTGGTTGAAGCAGTTAAAGAATTATCTAGTGGTAATACAACATATGGAAATGTTTATTTAGAAACACAAACCATCTTTGCTGAAGATAATAATATTGAATTGAATTATAGTGGAAATACACAAACAGCTATTGGTGGTGGTGTTAAAGTATTACATGCAATGGGATTGAATCAATCGTCTGAATTGATAACTGATGAAAAAGGTAATTGGATAACCAACACTGATTTTAACCCTAAGGGTTTAAGTATTCCAACATATACTCCATCATCATCAAATGATGAGAATGGTAATGAAGGAAATATAACAAGAGATGATAATTATTTATATGTGAAAACTATAAATGGATGGAAACGTTCTAATTTAGAAAGCTTTTAACAATGGGAAATATTAAAAATTTTAGTTTTAATAAATTAGACCTTAAATTATCCAATAGTGATTATTGGGATTTCTTTTTGGCTGATGATGAAGGACCAACTCTTGCATGTACTGGTGCTACATCTGGTGATTGTTTTGTTGTATGGTATGATTTTAATAACCCAAACATTTATTCAAGTAGTGCAACATCTGCAACAACAATTTACAGTCTTGTAACTTGGAATGGTGCTGTTAATTCTGGATATACCATGAATACTATTGGATTGACTGGAATAGATAATGGTTTAATAACGTTTGAGAGACTTAGTGGTGATACAACCAATCAAGTATTATTATCTGCACTTACTGGTACTACACTAGTAATTGCATCTGGCGATACACGATTGGTCATGAATAGAATTACTGGTACTACAAGTGAATTCATTTATCCTATAAATCATATCATTGATCCTACAGCTGGTACCTATGCAAATCTTTGTGGTGGTTTTTATCAAGGTTATTATAAATTAGATGGAAATTCATATGAAGTATTACCAGTACGAGTACCAAATGCATGGTCAGCTGAATTCTGGTTAAAACCACAGAGTATTTGTAGTGGAACTACAGGAACAACTCTTAACGATGTATATACTGGAAATACTGGTTTTTTCTTTTACATGGGTACACGTGCAGAAAATAAATTCTGGAATCAATTCTATGGTTCTGATAGCGGATGTACAAGTGGATGTACTCAACCATCTGGTTGTACTGATACTGTTAGTCCTTGGTGTACTGTTCCTAAAGAAACTGATATAACACTTATTGGTGATTATGGTGTAGGTATTCCATTAAGTCCACCACAAGTTGAAATTGATTTGATTACAAATGGATTTTTGATTTATGGTAGAGCACAAGATGTTAGACCAATAACATATACTGGAACAACTGGTACCATCATGTATACAATTCCAGATACTGGTATAACAAGTACTGCTACAACAGCAGTGTGTTGTATTTGTGGTGGTCATCATGATGGATTAGGAACAAGAACACCATGCACATATGATGGTAATGGAATTATTGTTGTTAAAACTGCTGAAGTAAGAACCAATCATCAAAATCCATTCTTGATTTATGGTAGAGGTTATACATTAACTTCTGGTGATACTGGATGTACTTGTAGTTCTTGTTGTGGACCAATGGATAATCTTGGTAACGAAACAGTTTGTTCTTTTAGCGGATTTACTAGTCCGTTAATTGAATTGGACTATAAAGTGGATATCATTGATAACGCATTAGGTTTTAGAATTAAAGATGATGGAAGCATTGGTTACAGATTATTAACCGTAACGGGAACATGTATCACCAGTGGTTTTAGTAAAACATATATTAGCGGTGTAACTATTGAAGAAAAGTATTCAGCTAGTGGAATGGTATCAGCTGATACTTGGTCATATATTGCAATCAGATTTATAACTGATTTTCAAGATGAATGTCAACTTAAAACAAGTAAACCTAGAAAAGGTAAATTAATGTTTTATATAAATGGAAGATTAAAATTCATTGTCGAAGAATTTGATGAATTTGTTGCACGAAGACTTCATGAGTATAAAGACAAACAAGTTGGTGTTCCATTTAATTTTAGTCTTGGTGGTGGAAGTCAAGGTTTAGTTGAAAGTCAAACATTTGATGGTTTAGATGTTGCAGATAGAGGTCTACCTATAGAAACAAATTTTGCTGGTTCATTCATTGGTGGAATATCACAATTCAAATTTAATATTTGTGATTTGGCTTTTTGTGACATACAACATAATTACGCTATTGATGCGTCAAGATACGGATTAATTTAATTTAGAATAATGGCAATAAATATAAGATCAAACGAAATAGGTGGTATCTATGTTCAAAGTGGGAATGGTGTGCCTTCACATCTTTCACCAACAGGTAGTTTATTCATTGATGTGAATGTACCTAATGGTTATTTGAGCTATGGTAATGGTAGTTGGAAAGATATTGGTGGTAGTGGTACAACTGGATTTGATGTTTATGTTACTGGTGGAACTTATTCAAACGGCTCAGCTACGTTTACAAATAATACGGGTGGTACATTCAGCATAACTGGATTTAGTTCAAGTGCTGTATTTACAGGAGGAACGGTTACTGGTCCTACTAATTTTACCAATGGTCTATCTGCTAATACGATATCTGCAAGTACTTATTTTAACTTACCAATCGATATAACAATAACAGGAGGTACTTACTCTAATGGAAGTGCTACGTTCACAAATAACACAGGTGGCACATTTAGTGTATCTGGGTTTAATACAGGTAATACAAGTAGTTTCACAGGTGGAACAGTTACTGGTCCTACCAATTTCACAGGGGGATTAACAGCTAATACAATATCAGCTACTACTTACTTTAATCTACCTGTTGATGTAAGAATAACAGGAGGAACTACTGATAATGGAAATAAGATATATACATTTACGAATAATACGGGAGGCACGTTTACACTTACTGGCTTAACTGATATCTATGTAACAGGGGGAACTTATTCTAACGGAAGTGCTATTTTCACAAATAACACAGGAGGTACATTTAGTGTAACAGGCTTAACAACACCCTTTACAGGGGGAACAGTAACTGGTGCAACTAACTTTACTAATGGTTTAACAGCAAATACAATAAGTGCAACTACTTATTTTAATCTTCCTGTTGATGTAAGGGTAACTGGAGCTACAGCTAATAATGGAAATAAAACATATACATTCACAAATAATACAGGAGGTACATTTACACTTACTGGCTTAACTGATATATTTGTTACAGGTGGAACTTATAGTAATGGAAGTGTTGTATTAACGAACAACACAGGTGGTACATTTACAGTTAGTGGATTTAATACAGGCAATACAGAAGTTTATGTTACTGGGGCAACTACTGATAATGGAAATAAAACGTACACGTTTACAAATAATACGGGTGGTACATTCACGGTTAGTGGATTAATTGATATAACAACCACAGGGGGTACTTATAGTAATGGAAGTGCTACGTTTACAAATAATACAGGTGGCACATTTAGTGTAACTGGATTTAGTTCTACATTTACAGGAGGCACTATATCAGGTCCTACTAACTTTACTAATGGCTTAACAGCAAATACAATAAGTGCAACTACTTATTTTAACCTTCCTGTTGACATTCGTGTTACTGGAGCTACCACTAATAATGGAAATAAAACATATACATTTACCAATAATACAGGAGGTACGTTTACGTTAAGTGGGTTGACCGATATTTTTGTAACTGGGGCAACTACTAATAACGGAACAAAGATATATACGTTTACAAATAACACAGGAGGTACATTTACTGTAAATGGATTGACCGATATATTTGTTACTGGTGGAACTGCTAATAATGGTACAAAGATATATACATTCACAAATAATACAGGAGGTACATTTAACGTCACAGCTTTAACAGATTTAACAATAACTGGTGCAACTACAAATAATGGAAATAAAACATATACATTCACTAACTCAACAGGTGGTACATTTACACTTACTGGCTTAACTGATATTACCATCACAGGGGGATCATACTCAAATGGAAGTGCCACGTTCACAAATAATACGGGTGGTACATTTAGTGTATCTGGGTTTAATACAGGTAATACAGAAGTTTATGTAACTGGTGGAACAGCTAACAATGGAAATAAGACGTACACGTTTACAAATAATACGGGAGGTACATTTAGTGTAAATGGCTTAACCGATATCTATGTAACAGGGGGAACTTATTCAAATGGAAGTGCTATTTTCACAAATAACACAGGAGGTACATTTAGTGTAACAGGCTTAACAACACCCTTTACAGGAGGAACAGTTGCTGGACCTACTAATTTCACAGGAGGATTAACAGCCAATACGATATCAGCCACTACCTACTTTAATTTACCAACTTCTTATTGGATATCTGGAAGTACTGGTTTATTCTCTGTTAAAGCAATTAATGATAGTGGTCTTGATGCGACAGGTGATTATTCCTTAGCCGAAGGTTATTTAAGTAAAGCAATAGGTGTTGTTAGTCATGCTGAAGGTATTATAACAAGTGCAAGTGGAAATTATTCACATGCTGAAGGAAATCAAACTAAAGCACTTGGTGATTCAACACACGCAGAAGGACAACAAACTATTGCCACTGGTAGTACAAGCCATGCTGAAGGTTTAACGACAACAGCAATAGGTGCTAATTCACATGCAGAAGGAAATACAACAACAGCATTTGGTGATTCAAGTCATAGTGAAGGGGCTAGTACAATATCCAGTGGTGTTACAAGTCATGCTGAAGGAACATCAACAGTTGCAAGAAATGATTATTCTCATGCTGAAGGATATCACTCATCTGCTCTTGGCACAACAAGTCATGCTGAAGGATATTTTAGTACAGCAGCGATTGATTATTCACATGCTGAAGGTGTAAGTACAACAGCTAGTGGTGTTGGTAGTCATTCACAAAATTATCAAAATATTTCTTCTGGTGATTATTCACATGCTGAAGGATATCAAACGACAGCGTTTGGATATAGAAGTCATGCTGGTGGTAATACCACAATTGCATCAGGTGATACATCATTTGTACATGGAAATAATAGCATTGCTTTAGGATCAGGCACAACAGTATTTGGAAATAATATAACAGGAGCAAGCGACAACACACTTTATGTAAATAATTTAAAAGTACTTAGTGGTATTTCAGCAACAACAATATCTGCTACTACCTACTTCAATCTACCTACTGATATTCGTATTACTGGTGGAACATATTCAAATGGATCAGCCACTTTCACAAATAATACAGGAGGTACATTTAGTGTAAGTGGATTTAGTACAGGAGGTTCATTCACAGGGGGGACAGTTACTGGTCCTACCAATTTTACTAATGGCTTATCTGCTAGTACAATAAGTGCAACTACTTATTTTAACCTACCTGTTGACATTCGTGTGACAGGTGGAACATATTCAAATGGCTCTGCCACTTTCACAAATAATACAGGAGGTACATTTAGTGTAAGTGGATTTAGTACAGGTAATACAGAAGTTTATGTAACTGGTGGAACAGCTAATAATGGTACTAAGATATATACATTTACCAATAATACAGGAGGTACGTTTACGTTAAGTGGGTTGACCGATATCTATGTTACTGGTGGTACTTATGACATTTCAAATGGTGGATTTGTTTTTACAAATAATACAGGAGGTACATTCAATGTAACTGGATTTAATGATCTATATGTTACTGGTGGAACAGCTAATAATGGAACAAAGATATATACGTTTACAAATAGTGGTGGTCAATCATTTAACGTCACAGCTTTAACTGATATTCGTGTTACTGGAGGAACATATAGCAATGGAAGTGCTACGTTCACAAATAACACAGGAGGTACATTTAGTGTAACAGGCTTAACAACACCCTTTACAGGGGGAACAGTAACTGGCGCAACCAATTTCACAGGAGGATTGAGTGCTAATACATTTTCAGCTATAACAATTACTGCATCAACTAGATTAGATGTTGGATTGACAGCATTTAATACGACAAACCCAGAAAGACTTTTAGTTGATGATGGTGTATTTTCAACAACTGCTTTTTCTAATACTATTATTGCTAAGGCAAATACAAATAATTATGCTCAAATTAATATTATTAATTCAAATTCTGGTAATACTGCATCTTCTGATATAGTTGCAACTGCCAATAATGGTAATGAAAGTATTAATTTCATTGATATGGGAATTAATTCATCTGGTTATACAGATATTGTTGGTGGTGCGAATGATGCTTATTTATATTCAACAGGGAATAATATTTTAATTGGAAATACTACTGCTAATAAAAACATTCAATTTTTTACTGATGGAACTAGTTCTGCAAACACAAGAGTTACAATAACATCAGCTTCAACTAGATTCGATGTTCCTATTTTATCTGGAGCAACAAATTTAATGACATATATTAACAATACAATGTCATATTATAAAATATTAAGAAGTGGTGGTGGTATACTTGCAGCTAGTACTACTTCTGGTACATTTTTAATGACAGGTCAATTAAATGCCAGTGTTAAAAGTTTAAATACTGTTCCAACACTTGTTGGTATTTCTTATATAAATATTGTCAGTGCTGATTATCCAACAATAAATGGCTTAACACCAAAACTAAGAATAAGAGGAAGTTTATCAACAAATGGTGTTCCACCTACAGGAGGATTCACATTTGGATTATACCCTGTTAGAGTAACTGGTGGTACAGCAACCAATATTACCTTTAGTGCTGGAACAGTTGTTGCATCTTCTCAAACAACATCGATTATCGCTCCAGCAAGTGGAACAACAACAAATGTGGTTGGGTCTGATTTTGCGTTTCCAACTGATGGTTTATATGTTGTTGGATTAGTGACAACAGCGACAACAGCCGTTAGTTCAATAGTAGCATATATGGGTGATTTACAAATGAGATATACATAATATTCAATAATTTCGATGTATTTATACATATAACAAAGATTTAAAACAAAACAAATGGAATTCTTCATAAATAAACAATCAACTCTTCCAGTATTAAAATTGGAATTAATTCGAGATGGTCGAAATGATTTTCAAAAATTTTTCGAACTTATTCAAAATGCCAACATATATTTTTCTATGACAGATGTTGTTACTGGAGTTAAGAGAATTGCTAAGAAAACAGCTGGAACTCAATTGGTCCTACCACAGAGTGATTGTGTTGGTGAAGAATATTATATTACCTATACATTCAATACGAGAGAGACATCAATTGCTGGTAGATATCTAGGTCAATTTACAATAGAATTTCTTGATGGGACTGGGACGCTTATTGTTCCTATACGTGAAGATTTATACATCAATGTTCTAGATGGTGGAATTAAAAAATAATTCCACTTGTATGATTCAATTTTAAATCGTAACTTTGTATAACAAAGTTAAAAATATTTATCCCATTTTTGCTTGTAAGGTTTGAGTTTCTTTAGTATCTTTGTAAAAAATTACAGATGAGCAAAGAAATATTAAACAATGAAAAAATAGAATCTTTTCTACAAGGTTCTGATCCACAAACCCATATTGTAGCAATTGAAGCTGAGTATGGAACTCCAAAAGTTACTCTTATCGTAAATCATCCAGAAAGTGGAAAACGATTGGAAGAACATTCATTCCAACCTTTTTTATGGTTTAAAGAAGAAATTACTACCATGATATATGGTGGTAAACGCATGAAGATTATTGAAGCTTGTACTAGATTTGGTGTTAAGATCACTAAACTTAGAGTTTCAAATGATGAAGGTTATACACCTAAACGATTGGAAAATGGTTATAAATATTTAGCCACTTGTAAAAAATCGTATAATGATTTAATTAATTTTTTCAAAGAAGGTGGTATTGATGTGTTCGATAAAGAATACATTAGAAATTTCGTTATGTTCAGTCCAACAGAACAATTCTTGATTCAAACAGGAAAGCGTTTGTTTAAAGGAATGGATGATTATAACGATATTCACAGATTCCAATTCGATTTGGAAACTGAAGGATTATATGCTGCTAAACATGCTATCTTTCAAATAGGTGTTAGAGATAACAGGGGAATTGAACATGTATTGGAAACTCTTGGTAATAATGTTCAACAAAAACGTGATTCTGAACGAGAAAACATTGAGAAGTTTTTTAAAATCATTGATATTATTAAACCTGATTTCATTACTGGTTATAACTCAGAAAATTTCGATTGGCCTTTCTTATTTGAAAGAGCTGAACGTCTTTCAATTCCAATAAACGAATTGGCAATTACTCTTAATAGAATATCAAAGATAAAAAGAAAACCAGCTACACTTAAATTAGGTGGTGAAACTGAAGCTTATAATCAAACACATATGTGGGGTTATAATGTCATCGATATTTCACATGCTGTTAGAAGAGCAATGGCTATCAATTCAGAAATCAAAGGTTGGGGATTGAAGTATATTACTCAATACTCTGGAATTGCTAAACCTAATCGTGTCTATGTTCCTGGTGATAAGATCAATACCACTTGGGCCGATAAGGTTAATAATTATGCCTTCAATGATAAGAATGGTGATTGGTATAAAATAACCAGTAAAAATCCTTTAAAACCAGAATACATTACTGTTAAGGGTGATTTCATTGTACAACGTTATTTGTGTGATGACTTATGGGAAACAGAACAAATTGATAACTTGTTTAATCAAGCTTCGTTTCTTATTGCTAAGATACTACCAACTAATTTCATGCGTAGTTCTACTATGGGTACTGCTGGTCAATGGAAATTGATCATGGCTGCTTGGTCATATGAGAATGGACTAGCCATTCCAGAAACACAAAGCAAACGTGATTTCACTGGTGGTCTTTCTAGATTATTAGAAGTGGGTTATGCTAGAAATGTTGTTAAACTAGACTATGCAGCTCTTTATCCTAAAACACAATTAACTCATGATATTTTCCCTGATTTGGATATCAGTGGTGTTATGAAAGGAATGCTTACCTATGTGGTTGATACACGTGATAGATTTAAATTCCTTACAGGAAAAGAAAGTAAATTAGCTGACAAGCTTCAAAAGAAACTTGACGAGAATCAGTCTAATATGACAGCAGAGGAAATAACTAAAATGAAAGCTGAGATTGATGAACATAATCGTTTATCAAATCTTTATGATAAAAAACAATTACCTCTTAAAATTCTTGCTAACTCTTGGTTTGGTTCTTATGGTGCGCCATATATCTTTAATTGGGGTGATACCGATTCAGCTGAAGAAACAACTTGCCGTGGTCGTCAATACTTACGTCTTATGGTTCGTCACTTTACTGAAAAACATGGCTTTAAAGCTCTTGTTGGTGATACAGATGGATTCAATTTTTCATTTCCAGACAATGTAGATGAAATTAAATATACAGCTAAAGGTTCTCATTGGAAAACAATTGATGATGCTGGTAAAGAATTGACAGGATTAGATGCTGTATTAGCAGAATTCAATGAAAATTATATGGAGGGTCGTATGGGATTGGATATTGATGATATCTGTTCATCAACAATCAACTTTGCTCGTAAAAATTATGCTAATGATATCATCAAAAAAGGTAAACATAAAATTAAGCTCGTTGGTAATTCTGTAAAGTCAAAAAAGATGTCAGTTTACATCGAAGATTTTTTAGGAAAATCAATTAGAATGTTATTAGATGGTGATGGTCATTCATTCATTAATCATTATTACGATTATGTAGATAAGATTTATAATTATCAAATACCATTGGTTAAAATAGCAACCAAGGCTAAAGTTAAAGCTTCTATTTCTGATTATAAGAAAAAGGCTACAATGAAAAATAAAGCTGGTAATCCATTACCTAAACAAGCTCACATGGAATTAGCTTTGAAAGAAGGATTGGATATTACACTTGGTGATGTTTTGTATTATATAAATACAGGAACAGCTAAATCACATGGTGATTTAAAATCAATTAACAAATCTAAAATGACCAAGAAAGAATTAGATGCATATGTTGCAGCTAATGGTCATGCACCTAAATTCGAATCAAGTGTTCAACTTAATTGTAAGTTAATTGCACCTGAAGTTGTTGAGAAGGATTTTGAATTGATTAAGGAACTTGAAATGCTTAAGAAAGCTCTTCTTAAATTAGAAGATGAATCGGATCAAAACCATATCGATATTAAAACTAGAATAGAGGAAATAAATTCTAGCTTATATACAGATGAGTATAATGTTGCTCGTTATTTAGATGCGTTTAATAAAAAAGTTAAACCATTATTGGTTTGTTTCCATCCAGATATTCGTAGCAAGATTCTTTTGGATATCATCAAGGTTAAAGATAAAGAAACAAAAACCACAACTGAGAAACTTAAAGAACGAGTTATCTTTACAAAAAGTGAATGTGAATTAGTATCTGGTATGCCATTCAAAGATGGTGATCAAGATTCATACGAAGAATTAATGCGTATGGAAGATAAAGAAATAAAATTCTGGGATAGAGTGAACAAGATTCCAAATAATATGGAAGCTGATACATGGGAAGCAATTAGAATCGATTACCATGAGCGTATGGCTAAAGCTAAGGCAGAAGGTATTCAACGTGAAAAAGAAGCATTAGAGGATATTTTCAAACATTTGGAAATAAGAGAATTGAATGCAGTTGTCAATCGAGGAGAATTACCGATAGATGTATTTATTCTAGCTGATATTTCAGTAGATGGATTGCATAATCTTATTTCCAGAAAATGGAATGAACCTTTATGTCATATCGATGATATTTTCAAATACGAAAAAGAGGCCATTGAACGAGATAAGTATTATCAATTAATGGATAAATCAAATGATGATAATAGATACGAACAATGGTTAGATTATCTAGCTGAATGTAAGATATTAACTGGTAATACAATTACTAATGTATTCGAAGAAGTTGAGAAGACTGAGACAACAGAAAAGATTGCCGAAAAATTAAAAGAAAAAGCTGATCAAACAACTATTGTCAAGGAAGAAACAAAGAAAAAGAAACAATCATCTGAAGGTGATGATGATGACGATGAGGAATTAGAAGAAGATGAAGATGGTAATGTGTCTAGAAGTGATGAGGAGTTACAATTAGATGATGAAGTGGATGATACTTATGGTGAGAAACCAGATGGATATACACCAAACATAAAGATAGAAGAGAAATTAGAAAAAGAAGATGAATGGCCATTCTAAAAATAAAAAGGAGACAATAATACGTCTCCTTTTTTAATTAGTATACCCAGAATCCAAGTGGATGAAATTTCAAGGCTGTATTTAAATCTGTTGCTTCTTTAGCACTACGTTCTAATTGTGATGTTGTAGAAAGTCTTATTAAACGTGCATCTAGTCTTTCTAGTACTGCTTTCTTTTCTTCATTACCTTCACTGATAAGTGTTTCATAATCCATGATCCTTTCAGCTTCTGGTGGTCCAACAACACCACCAAATTTACCACGAGTTCTACCTAATGCTTTTTTTGCTTCTGCAATAAATAATTGACGAACAAGTGTTTTGGTCGGTTCATTAAAATCAGAGAAGTCCAATTTAGATAAAGGAACTTGATTTGGCATTTTGATTATATCTGGATTGTCTGTTTTACAAGCATCTGCATTTTCTGGCGTTGTATCATAATAGAAATACCAAACTTGACAACCAGTCATATTAATGCTGCTGCCAACTCCACCAATTCCTTGACCAAATGAAAACTTAGAACCTGGAGTTGATAATAAATGTAATAACTTGGTTCCATTAGGACCAGCTGTTATCTTATAAACCAATTCACTTCTTACAATTCTATTCTTAAGATTCATATCAGCAGCTGTTAAAAGAATATCAAATGCTGGAGCAATATAATATCCCATACGACCATTTGGTCCACCAGTTCCAGCTCCACCACCAGTTTGTGCAAATCCACCACCAAATCCGTAGTCAATACCACCATAATTGGCTAATAAAGCTTGGCTTGTTGCTGGTGGTGTTATCCAAAGAACTTCATTGATCTCACGACCAGCTGGTATTTGATAAACTTGTCTTCCAGCTTCTAATTCAACATAGTCTTTTTTAAGTTCCCAAGGACCATTTGCTTGTAACCCTACTTGCTTAGAATAAGCATAGGTTGATTGTTGAACATAATCAAGTGTTCTAACACTTAATGCGAATGCCATATCTGTTGTTGAAATGCTGTGACCCAACAATGATTGCCATTGATGTTCTATTAACCATTCTTGAACATACATGCTATAGTCTTCTATTGAAATCTCCAATAGAGTACAAAGTTGATCATCAGTTAATTCTATCTGACGAATAGGCGCACCTATTGAGTGTCTAAATTGGCGAAATAGCTTGTCTTTTTCATCTGTGCTTACTGACATATTTATCTTTTCTTATAAATATCAGAAAAAACACAATTAACCTAAAAATTTCTTTGTTAAATCAGCTGCTTCTCTAATGGACTTAAAAGAAACATTTGGAACAAATAGTTGGTTACCTACCTTAATGATAGGTACTTCATCAGATTTTGTCTTCTCATAAATCTGATTATATTCTTTTTCATTCTCTGGTAAATTAACATTTACTTCAGTAAAGCTAACCCCTTCATTTGTGAGAATTGATTTTAATTCAGCACAATATGGACAGTTGTCTATTGTATATATTCTAACGTTTTCCATGATTTTTAGTAAATATAAGATTAATTATTATTTTTGTAAAGAATTATTGATTCTTTTCAACAATACTATATATTTATTAATGTAGGAACAATGTACCCACAAATAACAATCAGAAAAGATAATTAAATGAAAGAAGAAGAAATCAAAATAAGAGTTACACCAAGTCTTAAAAAAGACTTTCAAGACATTTGTGAAAATGAAGATACAACAATGTCAAATAAGATAAACAGTTTTATTGTCAAAGAAGTTAAAATAAAAAAAGTAAAATTACCAAAAAATAAAACTATTACAAAACAATTGATTAGGTTTGGTATTATAAATGGTCATGGCCGATTATATAGAAAAAGTGAATTATTAAAAACAACATTTGATATAGATGGTTTAGAACAAACAGAACTTGAACGACTTAATAAACAAATACTTTATGGCCAATTTGGTTATGCTGAAGGTGCAGCTATAATACATAAATATAATGCAACACATTCTATTTCTAATTTAAGAATAAATGGTGATTGGTTAGAAGGTGATATTACTATATTGAATGATTCTATAGTTCCTATTTTAGATAATCTAGTTTTTAGACCACGTTCTCTTGGTAGTATAGATAAAAAAGGTGTTGTTCGTGATTTAGAAATAATTGGATTTGATGCTGTGCCAAAATCGGAAGATAAATTTATCGAAGATGAAGAAAATTTGTAATAAATGCAATCTAGAAAAAATATTAGATGAGTTTCCAAAAAACAAATTAGGGACTTATGGTTATTATAGTCAATGTAAAGAGTGTAAAAATAAATATAAACGTGCTTATAATATTGAATTTAGAGATAAGCGAAGAATTTATCGTAAAAATAGAAAGTATGTTGGTCTTTGGAGGAGCACATTGAAAATGTCATTGTGGAGATTAAATACTAATAAAATAGGTAAAACAATTGATTTATTAGGATATTCATCTGATGAATTTAGAATACATATTGAATCTCTTTTTACACAAGGAATGACTTGGGAAAATCATGGTGAATGGCACATCGATCATATAAAAGATGTTAGTTTATTTGAAGAAGGGACACATCCTAGTGTTGTTAATGCATTAAGTAATTTAAGACCATTATGGGCAACTACAAGAGAAATAAATGGTGTCATATATGAAGGTAATTTAAATAGAAATAAATTTAGAAAGAAAAAGTTATAATTCATCATTTAATATCTTATCCATTAACAATTCTATTTCATCAATTATTTCCGTCTTTTTTTCACCAAGTATTATATCTATTACTTCTTTTTTGTTTCTAAGTGTTTCCCACATTCTAGTTGAGATGGTGTCTTCAAATAACTGATAGTATACGTTTACATCATTCTTTTGGCCAATTCTGAAAGCACGATCTTCAGCTTGTTCGTTATCACCTGTAACCCAGGAAAACGAATTAAATATTACAACAGTTGCTTCTGTAAGTGTAATAGCAACACCAGCTGATTTTATATTTCCAATGAAGACTTTAACCTTAGGATTATTTTGGAAAGCATCAACTGATTTTT